>Ga0265328_10000037_pt1 | contig 93790 bp, 71 predicted proteins | sample 41624metaG_FD_202086 | JGI IMG/M metagenome (GOLD analysis project Ga0265328, IMG submission 202086) | Rhizosphere microbial communities from Carex aquatilis grown in University of Washington, Seatle, WA, United States - 4-16-24 metaG | ecosystem: Host-associated > Plants > Roots > Rhizosphere...
CGCGAAGCTCAAACGCCCATCCTTGCCGAGGCGCACGAGATGAGCCGCGAGATCGGCTGTCGTCGCGACGCCGTCGAGCCTCGGCAGAAGCGCCTGCGCCACCGGGCCGAGGGCGACGCGCTCATGCCGCAGATTGGTGGTGAAACTCTCGCCGCGCGCGGCGTCGTCCGCGGCGACGGACCAGCTCTTCGGGCGCGGGCCGGGCTCCGTCGCGGCGCCGATTGCGTCGATCGTGACGGCGGCCATGCCGACGAGCGTCATTTTCAGCAGAGCGTCGCGCGCCAGCGCCCTGCGTTCGGCGGCGTCGGCGGCCGCGGAATCGGGCAGAAGATCGTCGAGAGAGGATGAGGCGGGGAAGCGGGCGAGCAATCGCTCGAGGCAATCGAGCACGGCCGGCGACGACGTCGACAGGAAGCGCCCGGCGGCGTCTATGACGCGGCCGCCCTCCCCTTCCCGCTCGATCCGCAAATCGCCTGCGGTCAGAAACGCCAGTCCGTCCATCGCGTCCGGCCCGATCTCGCGGCGCACGCGGTCGAAGCGCTCGCGCGCGATCAACAGGCTCTGGCGGAAAGTGCGGCCGGTCAGCAGGTCGAGATATTGCTCGACCGCGAGCAGCTGGCCGCCGCCGAGCCGCCGCGCCTCCTCGGCCGTCTGCGGCGGATAATTGTCGAGAATCATCGACGGCAGTTCGGCCTCGGCGAGAAAGGCGAGGCCCGCGCGCTCGGCCGCGGCGACGAAATCGCGGAACAGGCAGGGGTCGTTGACCTCCTCCAAAAATTCATGCGCGATATAATCGTCTGAAAACTGCGTGAAACGATCGCGCCAGACGGCCAGCGCCTGCTTGTGGAGCCCGCCCTCCGGGCTCGCCGCCGCGAGCGTCTCGAGCAGCGCGCGGGCTTGCGCCACGCGTTGGCGGATGTCCTGGGTATCGGCCACATGCAGCATCAGGCTGTCGCGCAGGCCCTGCATCATGCGCCAGCCGGGCAGCACATTATAGCTGACATAGGCGACGCCCTGCGGCGACAGCCGTTCGCGACATATGCGCAGGATCGCCTCGCGCACCGGCGCGGGCGCCCAGCTATAGACGCCGTGACACACGATATAATCGAACTCGCCGTCATCGGCGTCGAGCTCGGTGAAGCTGCGGCAGAGGATTTCGATATTGGTCAGGCCGAGGCGCGCGATACGGGCGCGGCCCGAGGCGACCTGCGTGCGCGACAGATCGACCCCGACGAAACGCGCGCCGGCAAATCGCGCGGCGAGCGGAATGAGATTGCCGCCGGCCGCGCAGCCGAGCTCCAACACGCGCGCCGATGCGAGCGGCGCCGCCTCCAGCCCCGAGAGCCTCGCTATGGCGCCGAGCCGCCCCGGCTGCGTCTGCGGGAAGGGATTCGACGTGTAGGGAAGCAGATCATATTTCAGCGCCATGCGCGCGATGAGCTGCTCTATGTCCTCGGTCGGCGGTTTCTCGTCGGATCGGATCATGCGGGGCCGGATCGACCTCTGCTCGAGGAGCGTGAAAGTCGCGAGGCGGAAGATTATTCTTCCGCCTCGACGGAGCGGCGACGCCGGTCAGAAGCGATAGGACACGCCGCCATTGAGCGCCGCGCCGGTCAGCTTCTCGCCGGTGCGATAGTCGCCGCGCAGGAAGCCGACCCAGCCGGTGTCGATGATCTGCGCGGAGACGCCGAGGCCGAATTGCACGAAAGCGCCGGAACGCGACACGGTGATCGGCACATAGGTGGTGTTCTGCTGGAAGCTTTCCTTCAGATTGGTCTCGAACTCGTTCCAGCCGCTGACCGAGGCGAAGGGCTGGAAGGCGAATTTGTTCTCGACGACGAAGGATGTGCCCGCCCGCAGACCGACGCGGCCGAGCGTCGAACGCACCGTGTCGAGCGCGAGATAGGCCGGCGACGTGCCCGCCGCCACTTGCAGCCGGTCGAAGTCGGCGCTGGTGACATTGATCGCCGCAGAGGGCTCGATGAACCAGTCATTGGGCAGTTCCCAATGATAGCCGATCGAGGCCGAGCCGGCCCAGCCGCGTCCGTCGAGCGGGGTGTCGTTGAGGCCGGCGCGGTAATTGGTGATGTTGGCGTTCCAGAAATCATGACGGAACTGGATATCGGCGAAGAAGCCGAAGCCGGTCGCGACCCCGTAGACGCCGACGAAGGGCACGTCGAAGCGCGTCCTCGTGCCGGAGCCGAGCAGATCATAGGAGTTCGACAAATACTGGCCCGCCATGACGCCGGCGTGGAGGTTGATCTGCGTGTTCTCGATATTGGAGAGCGAGGCGTCGAGACCGACCTGATAGCCGCTGTAGAGCGTGCGCGTCTTCTCATTGGTGATCGTCTGGGCGCCAGAGGCCGCCGGCGCGCTGGACGAGCTCTGGAGATCGTTACGGCCGACGGCGGCGCGCGTCCACACTCCGAAATCGACGCTGTTCGGCTTAGCGTCCGGCCGCGATTGCACGAAGGCCGAGGCGCTCTGGAAGAAGCCGGTGGTCGCCGAGCTGATCGCCGAGGCGACGCTGCCGCCGACCGCGGACAATGCTCCGGTGTCGAGGCTCGGCACGAGATACCACTGCCCCGGGTTGAGCTCCTGCATGTTGAAGCTCACCAGACCGCTGTTGAGGGCGCCGGGATTTGCGAGATTGAATGTCGACGTCGATCCTACCTGCGTGCGGGCGATCAGGATCGGGCTCGCGAAATAGGCCGTCCCGGCGCTCGGCGCAACGGCCACCGAGGTCGCTCCGCTTCCCTTACCGTCGACGAGCAACTCGCCGGCGCGCTGCCCACCGTAGTCGGTGAACGCCGCCACGACGTTCATAACGCCGCCGGCGGTCGCATCATAGGTTCCCGACACATGGAGCGTATTCAGTAGCCGCGTATCGCCATTCGGCGTGATGCCGCCCAGTCTCAGATCGATGAGGCCGGCATTCGTCAGATTGCCAGTGATCGCGCCATTGACTGAAGTGATGACGCCGCCGGCGTTGGTGACCGTCGGAACCGTAAAGGTGTTCGATCCGAGCACGAGCTGTCCGGCCGACTGGTTGTTGTTGCCGTCGGCGGCGAATCTATCGCCTCCGATGAGCGCGTAAGTCTCGGTCGCTCCGTTGAGCGCCGGGCCGTTGTTGGTGAAGCTCCCATTGCTGCTCAGCGCGCCGGTGAGCGTGAACACGCCGCCCGCCTGCAGGAAATTGTGATTCTTGTCGATGGCGCCGCCATTGTTGACAATGGCGCCGTTGATCGCTCCGGTCGCATTCACCGTCCCGGAATTGGTCAGGCCGGTGTTCGTCTTGATCGTCCCGAAGCTGGAGATCGTCCCGCTGTTGCCGATGCTCGCCGCGGCCAGGGTTTTGCCAGCCGAAACCGAGATCGTCGCCGCAGAAGCATTCGTCAGGGCTCCGACGTCGGTATAATTGCCGCCCGAGACGGCGAGCGCGCCGCTGTTGTCGAATTTTCCGAGATTGCCGGCGAGGTTCCCCGTCACCGTGAAGGCGCCCGAGTTGATAATGGGGCCCGCGATCGTGCCCGCGACATTGGCTGTCGCGAAATTGGTCAAGCCGCCAGTCAGCGCCCCCGTCGTCGTCAGCGTCCCGTTGTTGACGACAGCGCTCGTCGTCGAAGCGAGCGTGCCGGCGTTCACGATCGTCGCGCCGGCGTTGTTCGTCACACTTGCCGCCGACAGTGTGCGGGTCGCGAGGGTCGACACTTGCGCCGAGTTGGTCAGCGCTCCGATATTGACATAGTCGCCCCCCGCGACGGCGAGCGTTCCGAGCTTATTGTCGAAATTGCCGCCATTGCCGAGCAGATTGCCCGTCACTGTGAAGGCGCCCGAGTTCGCCACCGATCCCGAGATCGAGCCCGCGGCATTCACCGTGCCGCTAGCGGCGTTGGTGAGACCGCCAGTGATCGCTCCCGTGCTCGTCAGCGTCCCCTTGTTGTCGATCGCGGCCCCGGTCGAGGCGAGCGTGCCGGCGTTCACGATCGCCGAGCCCGCGCTGTTGACCACATTCGTCGCCGACACCTTATTGTTCAGGGTGATGAGGACGCCATTCGCCGATGTCGAGCTATTGGTGAGCGTGCCGATATTCGTGTAGTCACCGCCCGAGACGACCAGCGTTCCGGCGCCCTGATTGTCGAAATTGCCGGCCTTATTGTCGAGCGCGCCGCCGGTCACCGTGAAGGAGCCGGTGTTGGTCACGCCATTGGCGATGGAGCCCGCCGCCTTGACGGTTCCGCCGTCATTGTTCAACCCGCCCGTCAACGAGCCCGTCTTGCTCTGCGTGAAGACGCCCTGGTTTTGAACCGTCGCGGTCGATTTCAACGTTCCGCTATTGTCGATCGCTCCGCCGACCTTGGTCGACAGGGCGGCGGTGGTCACCGTGCCGCCGGCCTGATTGGTCAGCGTTCCGCCGCTGACGACGATCGACGTCGTGCCGGTGAGGGCGCCGGCGTTGGTCAGCGTCCCGGCGGTCTGGGCGATCGCATTGGCGGTCAGCGTTCCGTTCGCGTCGACAGTGACCGTCGCCGCATTGTTCAGCGTCCCGATGCCGGTGAACGAGTTCGCTCCAACGGCGAGCACGCCTTTCGTCTTATTGTTGAAAGTCGAGCCGTCATTGGTGAGCGCGCCCGTCACCGTGAACTGGCCCGAATTATCGATCTGCCCGTTGATCGCGCCGGAGGCGTTCACCGTGCCGGCGTTGGTCAGACCATTATTGATCGTGCCCGTCGTCGTCAGCGTCCCGCCCGTGACCAGCGCGCCGCCGTCCAGCGTGCCGGCGTTGGTCGCCGTGCCCGCCGTCGTGAGAAGCTTAGTCAGCTTCGACGTCGCCGTCGAATTGTTGAACGTGCCGTCGGCCCCATTATTCACCGCGCCGGCCCAGAGGTTCTGATTGTCGATCACGGCTTTGGCGACGTTGGACAGCACATCGCCCGTCCACACGCCCGTATTGGTGATCGTCGCCCCGGCGCCGCTGTTGACGACGTCGCCGTTATAGGAGCCGGCATTGTTCACGACGCCATTGTTCACCAGCTGATCGTTGACCGTGCCGCCCCCAAAAACGGTGATGACGCCGCCCGCGAAATTGGTGACGCCGCCGAGCGCGGTCAGCGTCGCCGTGGATTCCACATTGATGACGCCCTTGTTCGCGACCGTCAGATTATTGGCGCCATTGCCGGAGAAGGTTCCGGACTTGACGTCGATGGTCGCTTTGGCCGCATTCTGCACGCTGTCGGCCGTCAGATTGCCGGTGACATTGAACAGGGCGCCGGCCGTATTGTTGTTCACGACGCCGGCGATCGTCCCTTGCGCATTCGTCGTCGCGGAGTTGGTCACGCCGCCATTGACCACGCCGAGTGTCGTGAAGGTTCCGCCGATGATGACAGCGCCGCCGTTGATCGTCGCGCCTGCGGCGTTCGTCGCGACGCCGGCCGTATTGTTCAAGCCGCCGCCGACAACGCCGCCTTTATTGTTGTTGAAGACGGCGGCGTTGTTGACCGCCCCGGCGATATTGCCGGCATTGTCGAGTTGGCCCCCGGTGATATTGACGGTTCCGACGATATTCTTCGTAGCATTGTTGGTCAGCGAGCCGCCGGTGACCAGGACTCCGCCGTTGAGACTGCCGTCGTTGGTCGTCGCTCCGGCCGCTTGGGTGAACAGGCCCGATACGACGCCACCCGCGAGATTGTTGAAGGTTCCGGAGTTCGTCGCCGTTCCGGTGATCGTTCCGCTGTTGCTGACGACCCCGGCGACATTGACGACATTGCCGTTCCAATTGTTCTGGTTGTCGATCGTTCCGCCGCTATTGGCAGCGTTGCCGGTCCAGACGCCCTGATTGGTGATGATCCCGCCGACGGCGTTGGCGTTGACATCGCCGATCCAATTGGCGCCCGCCTGATTGACGATCGTGCCGCTGTTGGCGATGACATTGCCTTGCCAGACGCCGGACGGCCCCTGGTTGGTCACCACGCCCGGCGCATTGTTCTGAAGATTGGCCGTCACCAAGCCGGCGTTGTTCACCGTGCCGGAGTTGACGAGGTCGTCGGTCAGCTGGCCGCCCTTTTCGACAGTGACCGCGCCGAAATTGGTGAGATTATTGGCGCCCGTGTCGACGGAGCCGCCCGACTTTATGGTCAGCGCTCCGGCCGCGTCTATATTGATCGCGCCCGCATTATTGGCGGCGGAGCCGATCGCGCCGCCGGCGCCCACGACGACCGTCGCGCCGACGATCTGCGTCGTTCCCGAATAGATGTTCTGTCCGGTGAGCGTCAGCGTCTTGCCGCCGGAAATCTGCGTCGAAATCGGGCCCTGAATCGCGCCGGCCCATGTGGCGTCGCCGGTGAGAGCGAGATTCAGCGTCGCCGCCGCGCCGCTCGTGATGACACCTGCGCCGGAGAGCGCCCCGATCTTGGCGCCGAAGCCGCCGAGGTCGAACACGCCCCCGCCGCGAACATTGAGCGCGCTCGCGAAACTATATCCGTTGACGCTCTCGACCCGCAGCGTGCTGCCGTCCTTGACCGTCGTCGCGCCCGTGTAGGCGTTGGTTCCCCTCAGGCTGGTGAGGCCGGCGGTCGTCGTCAGGCCAGCGCCGCCGGCTATGTCCTGGACCACGCCGCCGATGGATGAGACGCCATTCGCGCTCGTGAGCGAGCCGTTACGGATCGCGCCATTGGCGAGATTGACGGTGTCGATGTTCTGCGCGGCCCCGCCGAGGTCCAGCGTTCCCTTGATGGTCGTCGCGCTGGCCTGGCTGAAGACATTGGCTGCGCCGGCCTTCAACGTCTGACCGGCCGCTATATTGGTCGTTCCGCTATAAGTGTTCTGCCCGGCGAGCGTCAGCGTCGTGCCGCCCGACCCCTGCACATCGACCGAGAGCTTGCCGGCGCCGTCCTTGATGACGCCGGAATAGACCGTGTCCACGGTGTTGTTGGTCGTGACCGTGGCGGCGGCGCCGCTATTGGTGATGACGCCTTTCGACGAGCCGGTCAGATTATTGGCGACGAAGGACTGGCCATTGGCGTCCAGCGTCGCGGTGGTGACCGCATCCTTGCCGACATTGAGGCCGCCCTGATGCGCGCCGACGACGGCGGCCGCGTTCGAATTGCCCAGCTTCAGCGTCCCGCCGTCCACGGACAGGGCGCCGGCGTTGGTGATGACCGCCGAGCTCGGCGTCAAAACGACCGTCCCCGTGTCGGTCGCCGATCCGAAATGAAGAGTGGTTCCCGCGCCGCCGTTCAAGGTCAATACATTGCCCGCGCCGGGCGCGATGGTCAGAGCCGTTCCGGCGCCGGCGCCGATGGTGGCGGAGACGCCTGACGCGACTTTCAGAGAATTGGTCAGCGTCGTTGTGACTGTCGAGTTGAGAATCGGGGCGGTGGCGCCGCCCGCGATCAAGCTGATATCCCCCGCTCCGAGGGCGCCGGCCGAGCCGATCGTCAGCGCGCCGCTCTTGACGGTGGCGCCGCCCGTAAAGCTGTTGGCGCCCGATAGCGTGACCGAATTCACGCCCGCGTCGATCGTGATCGCGCCGGCGCCGGTGATGTTGTTGGCGTAAGAGACAGAATTGCCCGGGCCGGGCGTATTCTGGTCGAAGGTCAGCGTGCCGCCGCCGAGGCCGATATTTCCGGTCAGCTTGCCCGCGCCCGTCGTTGTCAGTGTATTGGCGCCGCCCGTCAGGGTGAGGGCGTTGGCCCCGCCGGCCCCGATGATCTGGCCGGAATTCTTGATGGTGAGCCCGCTGCCGACGACGCCGGCTCCGCCCGCGCCATTCGCGCCGGCCCCGCTAGCGCCCGCGCCGCCGAACCCGCCCGCGCCGCCTTGGATCACGCCGCCGGCGTTGTCGATCGTGAAGTTGGAGCCGGCGAAACCCGCGCCGCCATTGCCGCCATTGCCGCCGGCGCCGAAGCCCGAGCCGCCGAGGCCGCCGGCGCCGCCCGCGCCGCCGGTGATCGAACCCTGGACCGTGACCGTGCTGTTCGCGCCGCCACCGCCCGCCACAGCCGTGGTGAACAAGCCGGCGCCGCCGTCGCCGCCCGCGCCGCCATTGCCGCTGACCGCAGTCGCGGAGCCGCCCGCTCCGCCCGCGCCGCCGGTGGCCGCGCCCCCAGCGCTGACGTTGCTGGCGCCGCCAGCCGGAAGGGACTTGAGCACCAGCCCGCCGCCTGCGCCGCCGCCGCCGCCCGAGCCGGCTCCAGCCCCGCCCGCGCCGCCGGCGCCGCCGGCCTTACCCGCAAGGGGAGCGAAGACGTTGAATGTATTGGTGACCGTGAAGGCGCCGCCGCCGCCGCCGCCGCCGCCGCCCTGATTCGCGGCCCCGGCCGTTCCCGCCGCGCCGGCCGTGTCGGAGCCGAAGCCGGACGCGCCGCCCGCGCCGCCCGCGGCTACGCCGCCGCCGCCCTTGCCGCCCGCCGAACCCAGGCCGCCGCCGCCGCCGCCGCCGAGCGCCGCGCCCGCATTGCCGCCTGCCGCGCCGACAGCGTCGGTGGTCGCGCCGCCCGCGCCGCCCGCGGGACCGCCGCCGGCGCCGCCCGCCTGCTGCGCATGAACGTGACCGGAAAGACCGACCGACAGGGCGATGCTGAGCGCCGAGACACCTAGGAGCAGACCGCGTCTATGCGCGGCGTCCTCTGTTCGGGAAGAAAAATTGGAGGCGCGAGCTCTGCGGCCGTACGAACCGATCATTTTCTAGTCTCCAAAAACTCGGCAAATTTCGAACGACAAATCTGGACAACGGTCGGCCGCGACGCAGCCGAGTCGGGGAATCCCATAGCTTTGTCGGTTGTATTTTTGAAAGGCGCGCCCAGCAAGGGCGCAGCTTTGGCCCCGAACGGTGCGGCGACGGCCGCACGAGCGAAGAAATCGCTATTGGCTGAATTACTTAAGTGTTGCCGCGGATTTTCTGGCCTATTTCTCGGCATCGCCATTTTTTTGGGATGTGGCAATTTTGCCACATATCGTCAACGCTCCCGCGCAAGGGCGTCGAGGGCCTGGCCCAGGCCGCGAAAGGAGACCGGCAGCACGGCGTCCTGCCCCGATGCACTCTTGAAAGCGATGCGCCCCACGCCCTCATAACTCCGCCAGCGGGCGAGCGTCTGGTCGGCGAGCGCGGCGCTGGCGAAACACCCGGCCGGAGCGCAACGCCGCCAGATCAAATCGAGGGGCAGCGGGTCCGCGTCGCTCGTCGTCACGCGCGGAACCGCCTGAAAGGCGACATTGACCGGCACGACGATCGTCATGGACAGCGAATCATTCGCGTCGGGCTTGCCGAAGGCGATCTCGGCGATCGTCGCGCTCTTGTCCTTGACGAGGACGGATTGCAGGATTTCACAGCTGCGACGCGCCTGCTGCGGGGCGTTCCCGGCGAGACAGCGCAACTGCCAATCGCCGAACACGCGCGGGGCTTCGGCCGCGGGAGCCGCCGACGCAGCGGAGGCCGGCCTCGCCGGCGCCGGCGCCGGCGCATGGACCGCGGGGGCGCTCGGCCGATCCACAGCATAAACGACCGAAATCGACGGGAAAAGGAGGAAAACAGCCAGTGCGATAGGACGAGCCATGAGGAGCCTCGACGCGCAAAGACGATCGAATGCGCAATAGGCTCTTAAGTAGCCCAGACGTCGGCCGCCCTCAAGCTCGGCGAAGGGAAGCCGCGGCCGCTCAGAATGCGTCGCCGCCGGCGCTGGCGACAGGGGCGATGGAGGTCAACGCAACGAGCGCTATCGCGACGACGAGCAGCAAAGTCGCCGCGAGCGCCAGACGCGACGTCATGATCTCGTCCCTCGGATGGACGCCCTCGGCGCGCTTGTGTCCAGTGACCATGGCCCGCACGAGATTTTCGCGCTTCACGATCACATAGGCGATCACGGCGGCGACATGAATGAAAACCGCGGCCGCCAGCACATAGAACCCCCTCTTGTGCAGCGAGGTGAGCAGGAGGCTCGTCTCTTTGCTCACCGCCCCCGCGAAGGGGCCGACATTGAAGATCTCGTCATTCGAGAACAGGCCCATCGTCGCCTGCGCCAAAAGGCCGAGGAGCAGAGCGACGACCATGAGAGCGCCGAGCGGATTGTGCCCGGCGTAGAGGGGGGCCTCTCCGCGCAGGAGACGCCAGCCATAGGCCGCCGCCTCGCGCGGATGTCTCAGAAAGCTCGCGAAACGCGCGTGCTTGGTGCCGAACACGCCCCACAACACGCGAAAGACGACGAGCGTGAGGACGGCGTAGCCGAATCGGACATGCCAATCGAACCAGGCGACGCCGAGCCTGTTGGTCACATAGGCGCCGATGAACGAGACGACGAGCGACCAATGGAACAGCCGCACCGGCAGATCCCAGACCAGACGCTTTTCTTTCGATTGCGCGGCCGCCGCCTCTGTTGCGGGGGGCCTGTCGATCACCGTCATCGTTCGTCTCGTCGCGCTATTTCACCGTGCCGCTTACTTCACTTTGCGGCGACTTCACTTTGCGGCTACTTCGCCTTGTAGGAGTCGTGGCAACCCTTGCAATCCTGGCCGAGGTTCGCCACGGCCGTCTTGAAGGCTTCCGTCGCGCCTTTCTCCTTGGAGATCGCCTCGGCGAAAACGTGGGCGTCCTCCTTGAATTTGGCGAGCTTCTTGTCGAACTCCGCCTTCTCTTTCCAGATTTCGGCCTTCGCCTTGCTGTCCGGCTCGCCGACATTGGACACGTCGGGGAAGGATTCGTCGAGCAGGCCCGAGAGATAGGCGATGCGCTCGGCGCGCTTCTTCGCCTCGGCCTCGTCATAGGGGGCATTGCCCCTGGCGACGGCGCCGAACCAGCGGAAGAAATTGCCGATGAGCGTGAATTCCGCCCGCCGGTTCTCGACCGCGATTTTCGCCGGCGTGGGGCCGGGCGCCTGCGCATAGGCGGAGGCCATGACGACGCAGCTCGCGGCGAGCGCTCCGCCGAAGACGAGGGCGCGCGCGCGCTTCGAATACAGACTCATAATCGTCCCTTTATGCTGAGGTTGAACGCGATGCTCAAATCTTTCCGGCCTTATGGCTTTGCTGCCATTGGCGGACGAATTCGAGCGTCTCCGAGACATGCTTGATCGGGTCGGAGCTGACGTAGGTCAAGCCGATTTTGCCGTCCGGCGTCACGACATAGGAGATGCGGTCGGAGACCGTGTCGCCATTCTGCGTCGGGCGATCGCGCTTGGCGTCATAGGCGTTGATGACAGAAAAATTGGCGTCCGCCGCCACGGGGAATTTGTCGCGACACTCTTTCGTCGAGAAATCGCGCTGCGTCTCGATCGTATCGGCGGAGACGCCGATCAGCGAGGCGCCGGCCGCGGAGAAATTGTCGTAATTCTCGGCGAATTCATGCGCCTCTATGGTGCAGCCGCGCGTGAAGGATTTGGGATAGAAGTAGAGGACCACCGGTCCTTTCTTCAGCGCCTCGGCCAGAGAGAAGACGAAATCCTTCCCGCCGATCGCGGCCGGCGCGCTGAAATCGGGCGCTTCGGCTCCCGTCTTCAAAGCCGCGGAGGCAGGGACCGCCGTAAGAGCGGAGAGAATCAGAGCAGAGAGAATTGCAGCTTTACGCATGATTGCCTCACTTCGCGCCATTGGTCGTCGCGGCCGGCGCGCCAGGAACCGGAGCGCTATTCGTCGCGGCCGCTGCGGCCGGAACCGGCGGCGTGATCTTCGTCAGAGTTCCGCCTTCGTCCTGGTAATCGAGCACGCCGATCGCCCCGACGACATGATAGCCGAGGCCGGCGAGAATATCGCCGACGGCGCCGGCCCGATGCGCGCGATTGGACACTGTGACGATGAGCCGATCGCGCGGAATGTAGGAGAGATATTTCTGAACGTCTTTCGTCTGAATGCTCAGATAGACCGGGAAGCTGCCGTTCTTCGTCAGTTCGTCGGGCCGGCGAATGTCCAGAACCAGGAGATCCTCGGACTTCGCCAGCAGAGCGTCGAAGGCGGCGCGATTGAGGCGAAGCGTCTTATAGGTATAGGCCGGGTCATTGGCCGGCGTGACGGGGGCCGCCGCCGCAGGGGCGGCGGGCGCCGCCTGCTGAGCGGCGGCGCCGGCGGCGAACAAGCCCGCCGACGCGGCGCCGAGCGCCAGGCCGAGGAAGAGCGTCGATGCTCTCATCGAATGTTCCTTTTCAATCTCAGGCGCGCAAACGCGCATTGAAGAAGTCGACGGTGCGCTTCCAGGCGAGCTCGGCGGCCGCTGCGTCGAAGCGTGGCGTCGTGTCATTGTTGAAGCCGTGCTGCACGCCCGGATAGACGAAGGCCTGATAATCGACATGCGCGGCTTTCAGCGCCGCCTCATAGGCCGGCCAGCCGGCGTTGATGCGGTCGTCGACGCCGGCGTATTGGATGAGCAGCGAGGCCTTGATCTTCGCGACCTCCTCGGCCGGCGGCTGCGCCCCATAAAAGGGAACGCCGGCGGTGAGATCGGGGAGCTTGGTGGCCAGGAAGTTGACCACACCGCCGCCGTAGCAGAAGCCGACCGCGCCGACCTTGCCATTGCCGATCGGACAGGTTTTCAGCGCGCCATAGGCGGCGATGAAATCATTGCGCGTCTTGGCCTGATCGAGCTTGGGGAAGAGCTCGCGCGCCTTGTCCTCGTCGCCCGGATAGCCGCCGAGCGGCGCCAGAGCGTCGGGTGCGAAGACGACGAAATTGTCGAGCGCGAGGCGGCGGGCGATGTCTTCGATATGCGGATTGAGGCCGCGATTTTCATGGATGACCAGGACGGTCGGCAATTTGCCTTCGACCTTGGCGGGATGGACGAAATAGCCCTTCACCGTTCCATTGCCGTCGGGCGAGGGAACTTCGAGCGTCTTTCCCGCGATGCGCGGATCGTCCTTCTTCACGACCTCGGCCTCGGCGAAGCGCGGCAGCAGCTCCTCGAGAAAGGCCGTCGCCGCGGCGGCGCCGACAGCGAATTTCTTGGCGCCGTCGATGAAGCCGCGCCGGTCGATGTCGCCATGCACGAAGAGATCGAAGAGCTTCAATATTGCGGGCGGGAACTCGTTTGCGGTCTTACGCGTCATGGGTCGTTTCCTCGGGGTCTGTCAGCGTGCGAGGCGGGGTTTGTAGATCTCATGGCAGGTTTTGCAGACTTGCGTCGCCTCCCGCGCGGAGGCGGCCGCGGCGTCGAACTCGCCTTTCTCGACTTTCTGAACGACATCGGTGATGAGGCGTGATCCGTCGCGGGAGATCGCCACGGCGTCGTCCTTGCCTCTCTTGGCGAAGTAATCCTCGGTATAACGGAATCCGTCGAGCAGAATTTCTGCATCTTCTTTTGCGGCTTGCGAATTTTGCGCGGTGATATCCGGCTCGAAATATTTGATCGTTTTTTCGAGATCGCGCATCAGATCGTCGTCGTAGTCGCGAAGGTCCAATGCGGCCAGCGCCGGAGTGGCGAACAAAACCGCGCAAAGGGCGAAACGCGAGAAGAAAGGTCGATGTGCGGGCGTGCGGCTCATGACGCTTTTTTGCAATCCTGCTCGAGGTTTCGAATACGGACCGATGGGCGCGATCCGTCGTTCTCGCAGCGCGTCTCCGCGCCGCGAGCGACAATTGCGTTCAGCGCCGGAGCATTGAGCTCCGGCGGCTTTGGTCAGGCGAGAATGTCGTTCACGACCTTGCCATAGACGACCGTCGGGCGCTCCGCGCGGCCGGCGCGCAGATAGATCGTCTTGAGGTGGTCCAGTCCGAGGAGCTGGAGCACGGTCGCATGCAGATCATAGGTGTCGACCGGATTCTCGACGGTCTTGAGGCCGAGGTCGTCGGTGCGGCCATAGGTGATGCCGTGCTTCAGGCCGCCGCCGGCGAGCCATTGCGTATAGCCCCACGGATTATGGTCGCGACCGTCGCCGCTCTGCCCGTAAGGCGTGCGGCCGAACTCCGACGTCCACACGATGAGCGTGTCGTCGAGGAGGCCGCGCGACTGGAGATCGGCAAGCAGGCCGGCGATCGGCTTGTCGATCGCGCGCGCATGAGCGCCGTGATTGCGCTCGAGCTGGCGATGCGCGTCCCAATTGGCGTCATCGCCCTGGCCGAGGCCGGCGATGGGGCCCGACACGACATGCACGAAGCGGACATTGCGCTCGACGAGACGGCGGGCGCGCAGCAGAACCGTGCCCATGTCGCGCGTCGCCTCGTCGTCGAGACCGTAGAGCGCCTTGGTGGCGGCGGTCTCTTGCGACAGATCGACGGCCTCGGGCGCGGTCGACTCCATGCGATAGGCGAGATCATAGGAATTGGTGCGCGCGGCGAGCTCGCTGTCTTCGGGACGCGCGGCGGAGCGGATATCGTTCAGCTGATGCAGCAGATCGAGGCTCTCGCGCTGCTGCTGCTGGCCGATCAGCTCCGGCGGCGCCTGATGCAGGATCGGCTGCGCGCCGGGACGGAAGGCCGTGCCCTGATAGACCGCCGGCAGGAAGCCGGAGCTCCAATTGACCGAGCCCGCGCGCGGCTCGCGCTGGCCGCCATAGAGCACGACGTAGGGCGGCAGATCGGCATTGGCCGAGCCGAGCGCATAGGCGACCCAGGCGCCGAGCGACGGGCGGCCCGGGCTGAGATCGCCGGTGTTGAGCTTCAGGATCGAGATGTCATGCGTGGCGCCGACGGTGACGCTCGACTTCACGAAAGTGAGCTTGTCGGCTTGCTGCGCGAGATTGGGCAGCAGGTCCGAGAACCAGGCCCCGCTCTGCCCATATTGCTTCCACGTCCGCTTCGACGCGAACAGCTTGCCGACTCCGCCCTGCGTGCTCGTCTTGATGCCGCCGAGGAAGGAGGCCGGAATGTCCTGTCCCGCCAGACGCTCGAGCTCGGGCTTATAGTCATAGAGATCGATAGTGCTGGGCGCGCCGTCGAGATGCACCCAGATGACCGATTTCACCTTGGCCGGGAAATGCGGCTGCTTGGGCGCCAGCGGATCGACGAAAGTCGCCGCCGCATTGGCCTCCGGAACGCCGAACCAGCCGCCGCCCGGCATCATTCCGCTTACGGCGAATCCGCCGACTCCATAAGCTGCGCTGCGCAGCCACTCACGACGCGATGTCTTGATGAGCATATGCCTGCTCCCCTCGGTTCAGATTGTTTCTGTCTGTTTTCAGAAGCGGTAGACGAAATCGTTGCTGTTCACGACGGTGTGCACGAGATCGACGAAAGCGGAGGCGCGCAGCGGATCGACGAAATGCGCCTTGGCGGTCACCGGCACGGCGATCGAGAGCTTGCCGTTTTCCGCCTTGGCGGCGATCGTCTTCTGATGCTGGTCGAGGAAGGCGTGCAGCGTCTGGCGCTCGGGCTCGGTCGGCTTGCGGCCGAACAGCACGAGATAGAGCCGGTCGAGCTGCGCCGTCTCATTCTCGCCCGCTTCCTCGATCACGCGGCCCGCGAGGGCCTGCGACCACTGGAAGATGATGTCGCTGTTGTAGAGCGTCAGCGCCTGCAGCGGCGTCGTCGTCACATCGCGCTTGCTGTGGATCTGCTGCGGATTCGCCATGTCGAAGGTTTCGAGCAGCGGATAGGGCAGGCTGCGGCGCGTGAAGATATAGAGGCTGCGACGCGTATAGTCCTGCGGATCCTTCGACGTCGTCCAGGCGGGATCGGTGTTGAAGTTGCCGCTGCCGGTGAGATTGGCGGGAATTGGCGGAAACACGCTCGGACCGCCGATGCGCTCGTTCAGCTTGCCCGACGCCACGAGGATCGAATCGCGGATTTCCTCCGCTTCGAGGCGCTTGCGCGGGAAGACGGCGAGCAGCTTGTTCTCCGGATCGGCCTTGGCGACATCCTCGCGATAGTCGGACGATTGACGATAGGTCGCGGAGAGCAGGATGGAGCGATGCAGCTTCTTCACGCTCCATCCGTCCTTCACGAAGCTGAAGGCCACATGATCGAGCAGTTCCTGATTGGTCGGCTTGTCGCCCGCCTTGCCGAAATCGCTGACCGTCGCAACGATGCCCTTGCCGAAATACTGGTTCCAGACGCGGTTCACGAACACGCGCGCGGTGAGCGGGTTCTTCTCGCTCACCAGCCAGTCGGCGAGCGCCGTGCGGCGGCCGGACGAGCTCTCCGTCGGCTTGATGTCGGGCAGCTCGCTCGTGATGCCCTCCGGGAAGGCGGGCTGCACCTCGTCGAGCGGCTTCTCGTGATTGCCGACGAAGAGAATATGCGTGGGCGGCGCATCGCTGTGGCCGAGTTCGGTGGCGGCGGTGAAGTTCAGCGATCCCTTGTTCGAGCGCAGATTCTGGAACTTGCGAAGATCTTGCGTGAGCTTCTGATATTCCTCGGCCTTTTTGACGATTTCGTCGGTGTGCTCCGGCGCGCTCTTGTCGTCGGCGGCGTAGCGCAGGAATCCGGCGAGCGCGGCGTCGTCGGTCACCGCGTCGAGCCGGTGATTGACCCAGCGGTCCATCGCGTTCCACTGATCCTTCGCCTTGAAGATCGAATCGCGGCTGTCGGTCAGATAGCGCTCCTTATGATATTTGAGCGCCGCCTCGCGGACCGAGTCGATGATCTCCTTCTGCCGCGCGCGAATGGCCTTGGTCGCCTCGTTATAGGCGGCCTGCTCCTTCTGGAACTCGGCCTCCACCTCGCCCTTCTTGGCGGGGATCTTCTCGTCGAAGGCGGTGTTGGCGAAGAAGGCCTGCAGCGAAAAATAATCTTTCTGCGTGAATTTGTCGGTCTTGTGATTGTGGCAGCGCGCGCAGCCGACCGTCGTGCCGAGGATCGCCTGGCCGACGGTGTCGACCATATCCGTGGTGATCTGATATTTGCGCTGCACCAGATCGCGGGAGTTGCTGTTGTCCGGATAGCCGGCGAGGAAGCCGGTCGCGACCAGCAGCTCTTGATTGCCGGGCGCGATCTCGTCCGCCGCGAGCTGCTCGCGGATGAACTGCGAATAAGGCTTGTCCTCGTTGAACGACTTGATCACGTAATCGCGATACCGAAACATGTTCGGGCGGTTATTGTCGTTCTGGAAGCCGGTGCTGTCGGCGTAGCGCGCGAGATCGAGCCAGAAACGCGTCTGACGCTCGCCATAGCGCGGCGAGGCGAGCAGACGGTCGACGAGCTTCTCATAGGCGTCGGGGCTCGTGTCGCTCTCGAAGGCCGCGACCTCGTCGGGAGTGGGAATGAGGCCCCAGGCGTCGAGCGTCGCGCGGCGGATGAAGATGGCGCGATCGGCGTCCGGCGAAGGGGCGAGGCCGCGCGCCTCGATCTTCGAGAGCACGAAGGCGTCGAAGGAGGAGCGCGCCCAATCCTTCTTCTGCACATTGGGGGCGAAGGGCTGGTAGACCGACTGCCACGCCCAATGCGGCTTGCTCGCCCGCGACGATTCGGGAGCGGCGGCCGGCGCCTTCTGTTCCTCGGCGATCGCGAGGGCGGCCGCGGAGGCGCTCAGCATCATCGCGAGCACGGATCGTTTCAAGGTCTTCGTCATTTGCCCGCAACCTCGTTTTTCTGTATTGCCCATAGGCGTCATATGCTTACGAGAAGCGACCGCGTTCCGGCGCCGCACTGGCGCGCGCACGCATCTTCGTGGCTGGAGGGGGACTTTAAGCGACCATATCCATTAAGTCTACAAACAAGATCGACTTATCATGGAAAAAAAGCCTGCGCCATGTTCTGCGGCGCGCGGCGGAATAGGCGCGACGCGCGCATGAAGGCGCCGCGCTGCTCCGCTCCTTACGCAGAAAACCGATGCGCGATAGACGTCAGATTTCGTAGCAGAGCGCGACTTTCTCGGAGAGATCGCGCACATGGGCGAGCGAGCAATTGTCGAGCACGCCCGACAGCGCGCGTTGCGCGTCCTGCATCACGAGACGCACGGCGCATTTCTCCACATCGACGCAATCGTCGCAGGGCTGGTAGCGCGTCTTGCTCGCGCAGGGGAGCGGCGCCAGCGGACCGTCGAGCGCGCGAATGATGTTGCCGACGGAGATGGTCTCAGGGGGGCGCGCCAGCGTATAGCCGCCGCCCTTGCCCATTTTGGAGCTGACATAACCGAGATTGCGCAATTCGCAGAGAATCGCGTCGAGAAACTTCTTGGGTATGCGCTGCGTGGTCGCGATCTCTTGCACCGGCACGGTGCGTCCCGGCTCGAAACGCGCGAGATAGGTCATGGCTTTGATGCCGTATTTGCCCTTCTTCGTCAGCACCGCGCCACCTCGTCTATAAAAACTGTAGACTATTGGCGGCTGCGCAGGAAGTCAATAAAGATGGCAGAGATTATACGGCGATCGCCTCTCCACCGCCTTCGAAGCGCCAGTCGCGAAGCGACGGCGCTTCATGAGAAGGCGATCGGATGAGCCGATAAGACGATGGTCTCGAAATCAGAGGAAGCCGGCGCGTCCGCTCTGCAGGCGCAAGAGCGCGGCGACCAGAGCGTCGACGTCGGCGCAGGTGTTGTAGAAGGCGAGCGACGGGCGAACCGTGGCCTCTAGGCCGAAGCGGCGCAGAATCGGCTGCGCGCAATGATGGCCGGCGCGCACGGCTATGCCCTCGCGGTCCAGCGCCTTGCCGACATCCTCGGTGCGATGGCCGTCGAGCACGAAGGAGAGAACGCTCGCCTTCTCCGCCGCCGTGCCGATGAAGGTGAGGCCCGGCACCATGCGCATCCTCTCGGTGGCGTAGAGGAGGAGATCGTGCTCATAGCGGGCGATCACCTCCATGCCGATCGATTCGACATAGTCGAGCGCGGCGCCGAGCCCGACGGCGTCGGCGATATTGCCCGTGCCCGCTTCGAAACGCTCCGGCGGACCCTGATAGATCGTCTTCTCGAAGGTGACGTCGGCGATCATATTGCCGCCGCCCTGCCAGGGCGGCATGTCGGCCAGAACCTCGTCCTTGCCATAGACGACGCCGATTCCCGTCGGGCCGAACACTTTATGGCCGGAGAAGACGAAGAAGTCGCAGTCGATCGACTGCACGTCGACCGGCATATGCGAGACCGATTGCGCGCCGTCGATGAGCACGCGCGCGCCATGGCGATGCGCCATTGCGGTAATGTCGCGCACCGGCGTCACCGTGCCGAGCGCATTGGAGACCTGCGTCACCGAGACGATTCGCGTCCTGGGATTGAGCAGCTTTTCGTATTCCTCGAGGATGATCTGGCCGCGATCATCCACCGGCGCGACACGCAGCCGCGCGCCCTTTTCGGCGCAGAGCTGCTGCCAGGGCACGATATTGGCGTGATGCTCGAGCCAGGAGACGACGATCTCGTCCCCCGCCTGCACATTGCGCCGGCCCCAGGCCTGAGCGACGAGGTTGATCCCCTCGGTCGCGCCGCGCACGAAGATGATGTCCTTGACCGAGGGCGCCTTCAGGAAGCGACGAGCCTTTTCGCGCGCGGCCTCATAAGCGTCGGTCGAGCGCGCCGCCAGCGCATGGGCGGCGCGGTGGATGTTGGAGTTCTCATATTCGTAGAAATGCGCCAGCCGGTCGATAACCGACTGCGGCTTTTGCGTCGTGGCCGCATTATCCAGCCAGATCAGCGGCTTGCCATGCACCTGCTGTTGCAGGATGGGGAAGTCGCGCTTCACCGCATAAGGGTCGAAGGCCGCTCTGCTCGCCGGCGCGCTCGCGGCGAGCTGCGGCGCAAAGCCCTGCGGCTCTTGCGGAGCGGAGGCCGGCGCGGCGGGAACGGCCCCGGCGCGGTCGAGGAAATAGAGCGAATCGGTCGCCGCAGGACCGGCGGCGCCGGGCGCGAAGCTGCGCTCCTGACCGGATATCTGGGGCAGGGCGACATTGGGCGTCCCCAGCGCGAGAGCGTCGGAGAGCCGATGCGGATCAGCTTCGGAGGGGCCGGAATAGGCGAAGCTCTCGGGCGCGACGTCGGGCGCAGGGGCCGTGGGGGCCGGCGGGACATCCGCGTCATAGCGGTCGACGAGCGAGAGCGACGGGTCGGCAGGAACCGAACCGGGCGCGACCGCGGGCGCGCGCTCGCGCAGGAAATAGAGATTGTCGGCCGGAGCCGCCTTCACGCCGCCCGGAACGGAGTCCGAATCATAGCCGCCATAGGGCGCCGGCGCTTGCACGGGCGCGGCGCCGCCATATTGCGCGAGCGAATTGGGAATGGCGGCGTAATCGATCGCCGCCGCGGCGGGACTTCCGGGCTCGAAAGCGCCGGCCGAGGCGCCCGGCTGCGGGACATCCGAGAGCCCATAGGGCGGAACCGCCGGCTGCAGGCCGACCGGAGCCGAGGGAGCGGAGAGATTGGGCGTCGGCGCGATGGAGGGAATCGTCGTCGGCGGAACGTCGGGCGGCCCCAGCGGCGGGCGCGCGGGCGCGTAGGGCGCGACGCTGGTGACGACGGAAGGCGCAGGCGGTTCGGGCTGCGTCGGCGGCACGATCGGCGCGCCGGGAGAGAGCGTCGCCGGCGATTCGTGGGAGGAAGCCTGGGGCGAGGCCTGGAAAAAAGCGTTGGCGAGGCGCGCGATCATGGCCGGATCGGGAAAGGCCGGCGCTCCATGGCGCGTCAGCGTCTCCTCGGAGGGCGCATCCGGCGCGCTCGCGCCGAAGGCCGCGGAATTGGAGGGCGCAGAAGACATGATCGCTCTCTCTCTCGCACGTTTTTAAAGACGGCGCGCCGGCGGCGAAGCTCCGCCGGCGCGAGCGGCTCAGGGGCCGAAAGATCAGACGTATTTGTCGCCGTAATCGTGGAACTTGCCGACCTCGACGCCCTCGAGCACGCCGAGCGCGTCTTGCGTCAGCACGGCGGCCGAGCAATAGAGCGAGATGAGATAAGAGGCGATCGCCTTGCGGTTGATGCCCATGAAGCGCACCGAAAGGCTCGGCGCCACCTCACCCGGAATGCCGGGTTGGAACAGGCCGATCACGCCCTGCTTCTTCTCGCCCGTGCGCAGCAGGAGAATATTGGTCTTGCCCGCCTCGTCGATGAACAGCTTGTCGCTCGGCACCAGCGGCAGACCGCGCCAGGTGATGAAGGGCGAGCCGAACAGAGTGACCGTCGGCGGCGGCACGCCGCGGCGGGTGCATTCGCGACCGAAGGCCGCAATGGCGCGCGGATGGGCGAGGAAGAAGGCCGGCTCCTTCCAGACTTTGGTGATGAGCTCGTCGAGATCGTCCGGCGTCGGCGCGCCCGTCCGCGTCCTGATCTTCATGGACGGATGCACATTGGCGAGCAGGCCGTATTCGGCGTTGTTGATGAGCTCGCTCTCCTGGCGCTCCTTGACCTTCTCCGTGAGCAGGCGGACCTGCTCCTGGATCTGATCGTAAGGATGGCTGTAGAGGTCGGAGACGCGGGTCTGCACGTCGAGCACGGTCGTGACCGCATTCATCGAATATTCGCGAGGATGATCCTCGTAATCGACGAAGGTCTCCGGCAGATCGGCGTCGCGGTCGCGGGCCGGGCTGCAGGTCACGTCGGCGTCGGTCAGCGCGCCCTCCTCCTTGACGCGGTTCAGCCGGTAGATGCCGGCTTCGACAGGCGTCCAGGGCAGAAAGGACACGAGCCAGCGCGGCGTGATGCCCGACCACTGCGCTCTGGTCTTGGTCGCATTGGCGAGCTGGCGGGCGGCAGATTCGCTCAGCGTCCGCCGGACTTCGGGTTCGGTGGTCATGGGGTCATTCCTCGGGCGGGTGAACGATACGCCCGGCGCCTGCGAAGCTCTCGCCTCACGACGCCGATGAACGTCGGCCGTCATCGAAAAAGCGCGGCGGACGAATCCAAACCGCGAGCAATAACTACAGACCGCCTCCGGGAAAATCAATCGCATTCGAAGTAGAAAATTTTACTGCTTTCAGATACTTGCGCTTATTTATTCACTTACTAGACGTCTATAAGAACGATATACTGTGTGCGCATTTCGAGCTGGAGCTCAGACATCTTCGCCCGCCTCGGCGCCGGCGTAGGACAAGACGAGGAAGACCGTCGCCGGCGTCTCGCCGAGATTGCGGTAGCTGTGCGGCACGTCGGCGAGGAAGTCGACGGCGTCGCCCGCCTCGAGCCTGACGGGGGGCTCCCGGCCCGCGATGATCTCGATCTCGCCGTGCGAGACGACCAGCGTCTCCTTCGCGCCCGGAGCATGCGCTTCGGCGCGCTCCAAATGCAGCGGCGCGATCGTGACCTCGTAGAATTCGACCGGCCTTTCGCTGTCATAGGGAAACAAGGGACGGGACAAAAAATTGCCGTCCTGCGAGCCGATCACCCGCGGACTGGCCTTGCGCATGACGAGCACGCCGCTGCGCTCCTGCGAGGCGACGAGGCTTCCGAAGGGAACGCCGATCGCATTTGCGATGCGCCACAGATGCGCGATCGTCGGCGCTTTCGATCCCGCCACGATGGATCGCAACTCGTCTATGTCGACGCCGCTCAGCTCGGCGACGCGCTCGAGCGTGCGGCCCTTGCGCGCGATCAATCGCTCGAGGCGCCGCGCGACCGTGTCGGCGAGGCGCTCGGAACCTTCGGAATTGTTGCGGGGCGGCTCGGCGTCGGACGAACGTCTGGATCTACTCATCGACAAGTCCTATTTTCTAAATATTTTTTAATCCGACCACTCGGTCCCGGTCAAGAATTATGACAGGCTCCCGACGTTTCTTCGCGAGGCGCGACCTATTCGCCACACTGCGGATTTTTCGTTCTTTTTATTGTCTTTCCGGAGAAAGGTTCACGCGCACAGCCGCGTCGATGCGACAGAATTCGTCCGCCCTCCATACTCGAGCGTGGCGCTTGACTGCTAATAAATTCTATAACAATGATAGGTTTATCATCCCATTCGGGATGGCCAGACAGAATTTCGTCTTCCCTGGAGAGACTATGCCGTCGAAAATCCTCGCTTCCTTGGCCGCCGTCGGCGCCCTCGCCGCGGCGCTGGCTCCGGCCCATGCCGAGCTCGTCACGCAGAAGATCCTGTCCACGCCGGTCGCGCTCGCCATCGCGCAGACCGCCTATGACGTCTGCTATCAGCAGGGCTATCGCATTTCGGTGACCGTCGTCGGCGAGGAGGGCCAGATCCTCATCGCTATCCGCGGCGACGGCTCCTCGCCGCATACTTTCGAGAACAGCCATCGCAAGGCCTACACCTCGCGCACCTTCCGCACGCCGTCGGGCGAATTCGCGCAGCGCGTGAAGGACAATCCGACGCTCAGCGCCGTGCATCTCGCCAATGTGATCGCGGCGCAGGGCGCTCTGCCGATCAAGGTCGGCGATGTGGTCGTCGGCGGCGTCGGCGTCTCCGGCGCGCCGGGCGGCGACAAGGACGAAGCCTGCGCCAAGGCCGGCATCGAAAAGGTCGCCGACCAGCTCAAGTAGAACGACAGATCGAAGAGCCGCTCGGCCGAGCGGCTCTTCACGTCAATCCACTGGCAGGCGCAGGCGGATCTCGTCGACGAAAGCCGCTAGACAGCGCTTCACCGTGTCGAATTGCGAGGTGGTGGGCGCCATCGCTATGCCATGCACGCCGAACTCCTCGTTCAGACTGTTTACCTGGTCCGCGACCTCCTTGAAGCTGCCGACCAGCGACATGGACAACAGCGCCTGCGGATCGAGCGCCGCCTCGCCCTCGGCGCGCCCGGCATTGGCCTTGGCGCAATAGTCCTCGAGATAGGGCGTCGCGATCGACACCGCCTCGGCGCGTTCCTGTGTCGCAAATCCGAAGCGCGCCAGCACCAGACGCGGGTCGCCGTCGGGCGCCTCGTCTTTGTAGACGCCGAGAATGCGATGCAGCTCGTCATTCGTGCAGGTCGCCGAAGCCATGAGCCCATAGCCCTTGCGCGCGGCGAGGCGGATCGTGCTCTCCGTCGTCGTCGCGATCCAGGTCGGAACCTTCTGCTCCGGCCGCGGCGAGAGGCTCAGCTTCTCGACTTGGAAATATTTGCCCTTGTGCGTGACCTCGCTCTCCAGCAGCAGGCGCTCGATCAGCTCCAGCGCCTCCAGGCCGCGCTCATTGGCGTCTTCCGGCGCGACGCCGAAATTGACCGTCTGCTTGGGAAAATCGGCGCCGCTGGCGACGCCGAAACTGAACCTGCCCTTGGTCAAGAGATCGATGCTGGCGACATCTTCGGCGAGCTGGATCGGATCGCGCAGCGCCGGCAGAAAGGACGCCGAGCCGATGCGCGCCCGCATGGTGACGCCGGCCGCATAGCCGAGCATGACCGAGTTGGCGCCGCTCGGAAAATGATCGTCGAAATGACGTTCGGCGAACCAGATGTCGTCGAAGCGCATGCGCTCGGCTTCGCGCACCAATATGAGCTGGCGCGTCAATGCGCGGGCCGCCTCCGAGGTCGGATTATCGAACAGGCACAGGTAACCAAACCGCGGATTCATCGCGCCGCTCCAGCTGGCCCGGCCAGGCGCCGGGGAAATTGAACGCAAGTCCTGCAACAACCGAGCCGCCCGTGCGAAAACCCCGATTTCTATGCGCAGAACTGCGGGATTCCGCCGCGCGAGCGGTTTCGCCCACGCCTTCGACGCGAGCCCCGCGTCGGAAATGCGACAACGCCCGGGACGACGCCCACGATGACGCCCGCTCGAGGCTGCGCCTCTTGTATCCTATTCGCAGCGCAACCATAATCGCGCCCCGATCAGGGGCTGCGCGCTTTCGCGCGAACGCCATTCGCTGAGAAGGGGTCTCCTCGTGGTGCAAGACACGACGACCGGCGCGTCCGCGCCGACGCGCAATTTTTTCGCCCGCAAGAGCGTAGATGAAATCCTCGCTGAAAATCATCTCGGCGAAGGCGGCCAGTTCGCCCGTGCGCTCGGGCCTGTCTCGCTCACGGCGCTCGGCATAGGCGGCATCATCGGCGCCGGCATTTTCGTGCTCACCGGCACCGTCGCGGCGAAATTCGCCGGCCCCGGCGTCGTCATCTCCTTCGCGCTCGCCGGACTCGCCTGCGCCTTCGTCGCGCTCTGCTATTCCGAGCTCGCGGCGCTCATCCCCGTATCGGGCAGCGCCTATACTTACACCTACGCCACGCTCGGCGAGATTTTCGCCTGGATCATCGGCTGGGATCTGGTGCTGGAATATGGCCTCGGCGCGGCCACTGTGGCGGTCGGCTGGGCGGGCTATTTCAACCGCGTTCTGCATGGCATAGGGCTCGATCTGCCGCCACAATGGACGACGGCCTATTTCTCCGATCCCAGCCATGCGGGCGCTGCGGCCGGCCACGGCTTCTTCAACGTGCCGGCGGCGCTGGTGATTTTGGCGCTCTCGTTTCTGCTCGCGCGCGGCACGCGCGAATCCTCGCTGTTCAATAATTTCATCGTCTTCGTGAAGCTCGGCGTCGTGCTGATCGTGATCGTCTTCGGCGTCTCCTATATCGACACCGCGCATTGGACGCCCTTCGTGCCCGAGAACACCGGCGAATTCGGCCATTTCGGCTGGAGCGGCGTGCTGCGCGGCGCCTCTGTGGTGTTCTTCTCCTATATCGGCTTCGACGCCGTCTCGACCGCGGCGCAGGAGGCCAAGCTGCCGCAGCGCGATGTGCCGATCGGCATCATCGCCTCGCTGGCGATCTGCACGATTTTGTTCATCGGCGTCGCCGGCGTGGCGACGGGCGTCGTCTCCTACACAGCGCTGAATGTGCCGGACCCGATCGCCGTGGCGATGGACGCGACCGGCGCCGGCTGGATGGCCTGGGTGGTCAAGATCGGCGCGCTCGCCGGCCTCACCACCGTCATTCTGGCGCTGCTGTTCGGCCAGACGCGCGTCTTCTACTCCATGGCGCATGACCGCATGCTGCCGTCGGTCTTCGCCAGGCTCCACCCGGTCTATAAAACGCCGGCGATCAGCCAGATCGTCGTCGGCGTGCTGGTGGCGATCGCCGCCGGCCTCTTCCCCATCGAAATCCTCGACGAGATGGTGTCGATCGGCACTCTATCGGCCTTCGCGCTGGTCTGCGGCGCGGTGCTCTATCTGCGCCGCAACCGTCCCGAGCTGCACCGGCCCTTCCGCGCGCCGGGCATTCCATGGGTGCCGATCTGCGGCATTTTCTCCTGCCTCGCGCTGATGGCGGCGCTGCCGATCGAGACCTGGATCCGCCTTTTCGTCTGGATGGCGGCGGGCCTCGCGCTCTATTATTTCTACGGCAGCCTGCGCACCCGCCGCAGGTGACGCATTGATCGCGCCGGCCATATTCTGGTTTCGGCGCGATCTACGGCTCGCCGATCATCCCGCCCTGAGCGCGGCGGTCGCCGCCGGCGCGCCGCTCATCCCCTTGTTCATTCTCGATACGGGCGAAGGCGGCGATTGGCGGCTCGGCGGCGCCTCGCGCTGGTGGCTGCACGAGAGCCTCGCCGCGCTCTCGCGCGATCTGAAACGCCTCGGCGCGCCACTGACGCTGCGGCGCGGGGAGGCCGCATCCGAGCTTCTGCGCCTCGTCGAGGAAACCGGCGCCTCCGCGGTCTATTGGAGCCGCGTCTACGAGCCCTGGGCCATGGCGCGCGACGCGCGGATCGAGACGGCGCTGCGCGAGCGGGGCGTCGCGGCTCACGGCTTCGCCGGCGCATTGCTCGCCGAGCCGGGATCGATCCGCAACGCCGAGGGACGGCCCTTCCGCGTCTTCACGCCCTTTTGGCGCGCCCTCACGGAAAGGCTGCAGCCTGCCCCGCCCCTGCCCGCGCCCAAGCGCCTGCGGGCCGCCCCCGCTCCCGCGAGCGATCGGCTCGAAGATTGGCGCCTCCAGCCCAAGGCGCCCGATTGGGCGACAGGCCTTCGCGAGAGTTGGCGGCCGGGCGAGGCGGCTGCGCAACGACGGCTCGACGATTTCCTGGCGGATGGGATCGACGCCTACGACCGCCTGCGGGATTTTCCGGCCGAGGACGGCGCCTCGCGCCTGTCGCCATATCTCCACTGGGGCGAGATTTCGCCGCTGCAAATCTGGCGCGCGGCCTCCGCCGCGCCCGAAGAAGGGCGCCGGGCCTTTCTGCGTGAGCTCGGCTGGCGGGAATTTTGCCACCATTTGCTCGCCGCCCATCCCGACATGCCGGACGCGCCGCTCGATCCCGCCTTCGCGCGCTTTCCCTGGGCGAGCGACGAGCGCGCTCTCGCCGCCTGGAAAAAGGGCGAGACGGGCTATCCGCTGGTCGACGCCGCCATGCGCCAGCTCTGGCGCACGGGCTTCATGCATAATCGCCTGCGCATGATCGCGGCCTCCTTTCTGGTGAAGCATCTGCTGCTCCCCTGGCGGGAGGGCGAGCGCTGGTTCTGGGACACGCTGGTCGACGCCGATCTCGCGAATAATTCCGGCAATTGGCAGTGGGTCGCCGGCTGCGGCGCCGACGCAGCGCCTTATTTCCGCATCTTCAATCCGGTGCTGCAGGGCGCGAAATTCGACGCCGAAGGGGCCTTCGTGCGCCGCTTCGTCCCCGAGCTCGCGCGCCTCGACGCCAAATACATTCACAAGCCCTGGGCCGCGCCCGAACGCGCGCTCCGCGAAGCGGGCGTCACGCTCGGGGAGACCTATCCGCGCCCGATCGTCGATCATGCGGCGGCGCGCCAGCGCGCGCTCGCGGCTTTCGCGACGATCCGCGGCCGCCCACCACTCTAGGGCTGTCGCATTCAGAGAAGAAGCGACCCGCCCGCTCGAAAAGGCGGGAATTTCTATCTCCCTTCCCTCTCAGTCGGATTCCCTCTAAACAGCCGGGCCATGATCTGGCTCCTTTTCGCTCTACTGACCGGCGCCGCAGTGATGAGCGTGCTGTGGCCGCTCGCGCGCAAAAGCGACGCGGCCGACGCCGCCGCCCCCGACATCGCCTTCTTCGAGGAGCAGATCGCCGAGATCGACCGCGAGAGCGCCGAGGGACGCCTCGCCGCCGCCGACGCCGAGACCGCGCGGACCGAGGCCGCGCGCCGCCTGCTGCGCGCCCGCGGCGGCGCCACGAGCGCGGCCTCCTCCTCTCGCCGCAATGCGCTCGTCGCGGCGGTGGGCGCGATCCTGCTGATCCCCGCCCTGGCCTTGCTGCTCTATGGAAAGCTCGGCCGTCCGGACTTGGCCGACGCCTCGCTCGACGCGCGGCTCGAAGCCAAGCCGGGCCATAGCGACATTGCGACCGCGGTGGCGCGCATAGAGGCGCATCTCGCCGAACATCCTGAGGATGGGCGCGGCTATGAGGTGATCGCGCCTTTCTATCTGCGCAACGGCCGCCCCGCCGAGGCGGCCGCCGCCTATGAAAGAGCGCTGCGCCTGCTGGGGCCGACGCCGCAGCGCCACAATGCGCTGGGCGAAGCGCGCGTGCTCGCCTCCGAAGGCCGCGTGACGCCGGAAGCGAAACAAGCATTCGAGGCGTCGCTGGCGCTCGACCCGAAATCCGCCATGGCCCGCTTCTACATCGGCCTCGAGGCGGCGCAGAACGGCGAGCGCGAAAAGGCCGAGAGTGTCTGGTCCGAGCTGCTCGCCGACGGGCCGGTCGACGCCCCCTGGCGCCCGCGCGTCGAGGCGCTGCTCGCGCAATTGCGCGGCGCGCCGGCGCCCGCGGCGCCGCAGGCGAGCGAAGAAGGCGCGAAGATCGCCGCAATGCCCGAGGGGCAGCGGCTGGACGCGATCCGCTCCATGGTCGAGCGGCTGCGCGGCAAGCTCGAGCAGGATGGCGCGGATGTCGAAGGCTGGCTGCGGCTCATCCGCGCCTATAGCGTGCTGGCCGAGACCGAAAAGGCGAAGACCGCGCTGGGCGGCGCCCGCAAGGCGCTGGAGCGGGACAAGGACGGGCTCGCCCGCGTCGACGCTCTGGCGCGCGAATTGGGCGTAGGAGGATGACGGAATGACACGCAAGGGCAAGAGGCTCGCGCTCATCGGCGGCGCGCTCGCGGTTCTGGCGGCGGCCGTCGGCCTCGTGCTGTTCGCGCTGCGCGACAATATCGTGTTCTTTTTTTCGCCGGCGGAGCTCGCGCAAAAGCACGTCTCGCCGGGAACCAGGTTGCGCATCGGCGGCCTGGTGAAAGAAGGCACGGTCGCTCGCGGCGAGGATCGCAATGTCGCCTTCACCGTCACCGACAAGACCGCCGATCTTCGCGTGATCTACAAGGGCCTGCTGCCGGACCTGTTTCGCGAGGGTCAGGGCGTCGTCGTCGACGGGACGCTAGCAGCGGACGGCGCCTTCCGCGCCGATAGCGTGCTGGCCAAGCACGACGAACGCTACATGCCGCGCGAAGTCGCCGATGCGCTGAAGAAGCAGGGCGTGTGGCAGGGCGCGGCAGGAGAGGCCAAGAAATGATCGTCGAGACAGGCCATTTCGCGCTCGTCCTCGCTCTGGCCCTGGCGCTCGCGCAGGCGATTCTTCCCTTCGTCGGCGCGCGTCTGCGCGATGTTTCGCTGATGCGCGTCGCCCGCCCCGTGGCGGTCGCGCAATTCCTTCTCGTCGCCTTCGCCTATGGCGCGCTCACTTACGCGCATGTCGTCTCGGACTTCTCGCTCGTCAATGTGATCGAGAATTCGCACTCCCTGAAGCCTATGATCTACAAAGTCTCCGGCGTCTGGGGGAATCACGAAGGCTCCATGCTGCTCTGGGTGCTGGTTCTCGTCGCTTGCGGGGCCGCCATCGCGCTGCTCTCGCGCTCCATGCCGGATTTGCTGCGCGCCGACACGCTCGCCGTGCAGGGGCTGATGGGCGCGGCCTTTCTCGCCTTCATCCTGCTGACGTCCAATCCTTTCGCGCGCGTCGCCGATCCGCCGTGGCAGGGCCGCGACCTCAATCCAATTCTGCAGGATCCCGGCCTCGCCATTCATCCGCCGCTGCTCTATCTCGGCTATGTCGGCTTCTCGATCGTGTTCTCCTTCGCCGCCGCGGCGCTGATCGGCGGCCGCATCGACGCCGCCTGGGCGCGCTTCGTGCGGCCCTGGGCGCTCGCCGCCTGGATATTCCTCACGCTCGGCATCGCAATGGGCTCCTACTGGGCCTATTACACGCTCGGCTGGGGCGGCTTCTGGTTCTGGGATCCGGTCGAGAACGCGTCGCTCATGCCCTGGCTCGCCGGCACGGCGCTGCTGCATTGCGCCGCCGTGATGGAGAAGCGCGAGGCGCTCAAAGTCTGGACGATCTTTCTTTCGATCCTCGCATTCTCGCTGTCGCTGCTCGGCACATTTCTCGTGCGCTCGGGCGTGCTCACCTCGGTGCACGCCTTCGCCAGCGATCCAGAGCGCGGCGTGTTCATCCTCGCCATTCTCATTTTCTTCATCGGCGGCGCGCTGGCGCTCTTCGCCTTTCGCGCCAGCGCATTGCCGACGGGCGGCCTGTTCGCGCCGATCTCGCGCGAGGGCGCGCTGGTCGTCAATAATCTGCTGCTGACCACCGCCTGCGCGACCGTCGTCATCGGCACGCTCTATCCGCTCGCGCTCGAGGCGCTGACGGGCGACAAGATCTCCGTCGGCGCGCCTTTCTTCAATACGGTGCTGATCCCGATCGCTCTGCCGCTCATTCTGCTGATGCCGATCGGACAGATGCTCGCCTGGAAACGCGGCGATCTGAAAGCCGCGCTGCAACGCCTGCGCGCGGCTTTCGCGGCGGGCGTCGTCGCGCTCGCCGCTTTCGGCGCGCTCTATGGCGCGCCCGTGCTCTCGATCGTGAGCGCCGGTCTCGCTGTCTATCTCGTCATCGGCGCCTTCACCGACATCGCGCAGCGCGCGACGCTCGGCAATGCGCTCGCGCGTTTGCGCGGCCTGCCGCTCTCGGCCTGGGGAACCGCCGTCGCCCATGCCGGCATGGGGCTCACTCTGCTCGGCCTCGCCGCGACGGGCTGGGGCGTCGAGCAGATCGTCGCCATGAAGCCCGGCGTCGCCTATGAGGTCGGGCCCTATCAGATCGCCATAGAAGACATCGCCTCGCGCGCCGGCCCCAATTATGCGGAGACCTATGCGGTGATGGCGCTGCGCAAAGGCGCCGAGACGATCGCGCACATAGAGCCGGCGAAGCGCTTCTATCAGGCGCGGCGCATGGCGCGCACGGAGGCGGGCATCGTCACGCTCGGATTCGGACAGGTCTATGCGGCGCTCGGCGAACAGCATGAGGACGGAACGCTGGACGCGCGGCTCTATTACAAGCCGCTGGTGCTGCTGATCTGGCTCGGCGCAGTGGTGATGGCGCTCGGCGGTGGCCTCTCGCTGGCGGATCGGCGTCTGCGCATCGGCGTCGCCTCCCGCGCCCGCGCGGCCGTGCAAGCGCAGGCGGCGGAATGATGGGGATGTTGCGGAATCTTTCGGCGCTCCCTTCTCCCGCGCGCGGGAGAAGGTGGCCCTGCGAAGCAGGGTCGGATGAGGGGCCCGCGGGCCCTCACCCGTCTCGACTGCGTCGAGCCACCCTCTCCCGCAAGCGAGAGAGGGGATTCGCGCACATTGTCGTCGCCCTTCTGTTGAGCGGCGCATTGCACTCTCCCGCTCTCGCCGTCGAGCCCTCCGAGCTCCTCGCCGATCCCAAGCTCGAAGCGCGCGCCCGCTCTATCGCCAGCGAATTGCGCTGCCTCGTCTGCCAGAATCAGTCGATCGACGATTCCGACGCGCCGCTCGCCAAAGATTTGCGCGTCATCGTGCGCGAGAAAGTGAAAGAGGGCGCGAGCGACGCGCAAGTGCGCGACTATCTCGTCGCGCGCTATGGCGATTTCGTGCTGCTACGCCCGCCGGTGAAGCCGGAGACGCTGCTGCTCTGGGCCGCGCCGGCGCTCGCCCTTCTCGGCGGCGCCTCGGCGATCTTCGCCGCCGTGCGTCGCAACCGGCGGCGGACCGGCGCGGTCGCGCTGACGGAGGAAGAACACGCGCAATTGCAGGCGCTCGGGGTGGAGCCCCCTCCCTCCGCCGCCGACGCGGGAGAGGGAAGCGGCGGACGCTCCGCGAACTCTCCATGAAGCGCCGAGTCTAACCCCCCTCTCCCGCGAAGCGGGGGAGGGGGCAAGGGAGGGGGCATGTCGCCGCCCCTCGAATCGCGGTAGACTCGCCGCATGGACAGACCGAGCTATTACGAATTCTTCGCCGGCGGCGGCATGGCGCGCGCCGGGCTCGGCTCGGGCTGGCGATGCCTCTTCGCCAATGATTTCGACCTCAAGAAATGCGAGACCTATCGCGCCAATTGGGGCGGCGAGGAGCTCTTCCCCGGCGATGTGCGCAAGGTGACGACCGCCGATCTGCCCGGCCGCGCCGATCTCGTCTGGGCCTCCTTCCCCTGCCAGGATCTCTCGCTCGCCGGCGCCGGCGCGGGACTGAAAGGCGAGCGCTCGGGAAGCTTCTGGCCTTTTTTCGAAATCGTCAAAAAGCTGCGCAAAGAGGGACGGCATCCGCCGCTGCTGGTGCTGGAAAATGTCTGCGGCGCGCTGACCTCGCATGGCGGCGAGGATTTTACAGCCATCTGCCACGCGCTCGCCGGCGAGGGCTATCGCTTCGGCGCGCTGGTCATAGACGCCGCGCTATTCGTGCCGCAATCGCGTCCGCGGCTGTTCATCGTCGCGCTGCATGGCGATATCGCGCCATCGCCCGAACTGACGGCGACGGAGCCCTCGCCGCTCTGGCATACGCGTGCGTTGACCGCCGCGCATGAGCGCCTGCCGCGCACGCTGCGCGAAAAATGGATCTGGTGGCGCCTCCCCGCGCCCGCCGCGCGCAACATCGGCCTCGCGGAGGTCATCGACGATGCGCCGCAAGGCGTCGCCTGGCACAGAAGCGAGGAGACGCTGGCGCTTCTCGCGAAAATGAGCGACGTCAATCGCGCCAAAGTGGAGGCGGCGAAAAGCGCCGGGCGGCGCATAGTCGGAACGCTCTATCGGCGCACGCGCTATGGCGCCGATGGCGAGAAAATCCAACGCGCCGAGGCCCGCTTCGACGATCTCGCCGGCTGCCTGCGCACGCCGACCGGCGGCTCCAGCCGGCAATTCGTGCTGATCATCGAGAAGGGGCGCGTGCGCTCGCGGCTCGTCTCGGCGCGCGAGACGGCGCGCCTGATGGGCCTGCCCGAAGATTACGTTCTGCCGCGCAATTATAACGAGGCCTATCATCTGACGGGCGACGGCGTCGTCGTGCCCGTCGCGCGCCATCTCGCGGCGCAGATTCTCGAGCCGCTGCTCGGCGCTTCGCGCGGCCTCGCCAGAGCCGCCGCCTGAGGCCGCCATGGCCGAAGATCCCGCCCGACGCTCCGCCGTCATGCGCGCCGTAAAGTCGCGCGATACCTCTCCCGAAATCGCCGTGCGCGCGATGTTGCGCGGCTTCGCGCCGCATTACCGGCTGCATCGCGAGGATGTGCCCGGCAATCCCGATATCGCCTATGTGGGACGGAAACGCGCCATCTTCGTGCATGGCTGTTTTTGGCACGGGCATGATTGCGCGCGCGGCGCGCGCGAGCCGAAAACCAACGCCGATTATTGGCGCGCCAAAATCGCCCGCAATCGCGTACGCGACGCGGCGCATCAGGAGAAGCTCGCCGCGCTCGGCTGGCGCGCGCTCATCGTGTGGGAATGCGAGCTGAAGGATCGCGCCGCGCTCGAAGTGAAGCTGCGGAGGTTTTTGGCGTGAGCCGTCGTCGCACGCGAGCGCGGCGATCCAGGGGGCACCTTACGCCGCGCGCCGAATTCGAGTCGACGAGCAGACTTGTTTCCAGCGTCATGGCCGCGCTCGGCCATCCACGCCGCGACCATTAAGCAAAGTCGGAACGGGAGCGGAACAACGCCGCCTCTTCTCCCCGAATATCGCAATGTCTCGGCGTGGATGCCCGCGACAAGCGCGGGCATGATGGCTGCATAGACGATGCGGAGCCCTGCCGCGGCACGGCTCAGGATCGCCGATCAATCCTTGGCGCGCTCGACGTAAGAGCCGTCTTCCGTCTGGATGACGATGCGCGTGCCGGCCTGGATGTGCGGCGGCACCATCACGCGCGCGCCATTGGAGGCGATCGCCGGCTTATAGGAAGAAGAGGCCGTCTGGCCCTTCATCGCCGGCTCGGTCTCGGTGATCTCGAGCGTGACGCGCGCCGGGAGCTGGATCCCCACCGCCACTCCATTGAACAGCGAGAGGATGCAGACCATGCCCTCCTGCAGCCATTGGGCCTGATCGCCGAGCACATCCTTGGGCACGATGACCTGATCATAGGTCGCGGTGTTCATGAAGGTGAAGCCGTCGTCGTCGCCAAAGAGATAGCTGAAGTCCTGATCCTCGACGAAGGCGCGCTCGACCTGCTCGGTGGTCTTGTAGCGGTCGGCGACCTTCACCCCGTCGGCGAGGCGGCGCATGTCGATCTGCGTCGTCGGCGTGCCCTTGCCCGGGAAGAAGCTCTCGGCCTTCAGAACGACATAGAGATGGCCGTCGTCTTTCTCGATGATATTGCCCTTTCGGATCGAACTGGCGATGACTTTCACGATTTTTCATCCTCGATTGCTGGCCGCGCGCGGCGGGTCTATGAACGCCTCAGACCCTTTTCCGATCGAAACGGATCGGAAAAGGGTCCAATTTGCACTGGAGCGAATTGCTCGAACGGTCCCGTTCGAGCGGAAAGCGCTCTAAAGGCTCGATCCGCGCGCCTCGCACGGAACCCGGCCGCCGCCCTCGAACCTTTGAACGGCTCGACGAATGACGCGAGTGTCGCCCTGGTGGGCCCGGGATGTTTACGCCGATCGCAAGCCATTTCTCAAGGCTCGCGCGAAAATCGCCGCCGCCCTGCGGCAGTTTTTCTCTCGTCAAGGCTTTGCCGAGGTCGAGACGGCGGCGCTCCAGTTCTCGCCCGGCAATGAGACCCATATTTCGGCCTTCGGCGTCGATCTGGTCTCGGACGCGGGCGCGGCGAGCCGGCTCTATCTCCATACATCGCCGGAGTTTTCCTGCAAAAAGCTGCTGGCGGCGGGGGAGGAGCGCATCTTCACCTTCGCCCGCGTGTTCCGCAACCGCGAGCGCAGCGCCCTCCACCATCCGGAATTCACCATGCTGGAATGGTATCGGGCCAATGAGCCGCCCGAGCGGCTGATGGAGGATTGCGCCGGCCTGCTCGCCGCCGCCGCCGAAGCCCTCGGCGTCGAGCGATTCGCCTATCGCGGCGCGAGCGTCGACCCCTATGAGGAGCCGGAGGCGATCTCCTGCCGCGAGGCCTTCGACCGCTATGCCGGCATAGACCTCGCCGCGCTGATCGACGATCGCGACGGCCTCGCCCGCGCCGCCGCAAGGGATGGAATTCGGGTCGCGGCGGACGATGATTGGTCCGACCTCTTCAGCAAGATTCTCTCCGAGAAGGTGGAGCCGCAGCTCGGCCGGGCGCGGCCGACGCTGCTCTGCGACTATCCGGCGAGCGAGGCGGCGCTGGCCCGGCCCAAGGCGGACGATCCCCGCTTCGCCGAGCGTTTCGAGCTTTTCGCATGCGGGGTGGAGCTCGCCAATGGCTTCGGCGAGCTGACCGACCCGGCCGAGCAGCGCCGTCGGTTCGAGGAGCAGATGGCAAAGCGCGCCCGCATCTATGGCGATCGCTACCCGATCGACGAGGATTTTCTGGAGGCGCTCGCCCAAATGCCGCCGGCCAGCGGGGTGGCGCTCGGCTTCGATCGGCTGGTCATGCTGGCGAGCGGGGCCGAGCGCATCGAGCAGGTGTTGTGGACGCCCGTGGCGGAGACCGGGACGTAGCGCACCCCCTCGAGCAGCGCGAGGCATAGACGCTTCAGCCCGCGATCGATCGCATGGAGCGCGGCCACAGCCGTCGCCAGAGCGACCGCCAGCAGCGCCTCCGGCGATTCGAGGCCGAAGATCGCATAGCCCATGATCATCGCCGGGAAATGAAAGACATAGAGGGGATAGGAAAACTCGCCCAAATAGGTCGCGAGCGGCCGAAGCCGATCCAAAAGCGCGATCCGATGGCCGAAGAGAAGCGCGGCCAGCGTCAGCAGATAGGTGACGAGGGCGAAGGGCTCCGGCGTATAGGGCCCCAAACGCACCGCGACCGCGCCGAAAGCGGCGAAGGCGAGAGTTGAAAACGCCCGATCTCGCCACAGCAGGAAGCCGAGCAGCCAGCACCAGAGATAATCCAGCGCATTGGACTTGATGACAGCGTGGTAAACGAGCCCTGAATCGCCCTGCCGCGGCAGCAGATAGCAGAGCAGCGACAAGGACATGAGGGCGAGCAGCAGCCGAGGCTCCGCGCGCCGGAAGACGGGCGCGAGCGCATAGTAGACAACCTCGATCGCCAGCGACCAGAGCGGCCCGTCGAATTGCATGGGCTTCACGAAAAAGCCCTGCAGGAAAAAGAGGTTCGCGAGCGCCGCCGACGATTTCTCGCCGTCGATGGAAAACGCGCCGATCTGGACATGCCCACGGGTGACGGCCTCGATCAGCAGAGACAAGAGCACGGCGCTGAAATAGAGTGGATAAATCCGCAGGAAGCGTCTGATATAAAATCCCTTTTCCTCTCGCTCGAGCGAGGCGGACATGGAAAATCCCGATATCAGCAGAAAACCGATGACCGCGGCTTTGCCGCCGAAATCGTCGAATGTCTCGACCCAGCCGCCGGAAGCGTCCGGATACCAGGTCAAATGGCCAGACAGCACGACCCACGCCAGAAAGAACCGCAGGAGAGCCAGAATCTCCCAAGGCGCGCGATTCGTGGAAGCGGGCATATCGGTCCTGTGCGTGGCGGCGTGGCGGTCGGTTGCGCCACTATAGGCGGCGAGATGAACGAGAATAGCGCTGTCCTCGCTTCGCAAAGATTGCCGTGACGGATCGAATAGACTAAACTAGATAAACTAAGTCTTGGAGGCGCGCCATGCGCATGATCAATATTCACGAAGCGAAGACACAGCTCTCTCGGCTGGTCGACGAGGCCGCCAAGGGCGAGTCCTTCATCATCGCGAAAGCCGGCAAGCCGCTGGTCCAGGTGACAGCGCTCTCGGCGCCGGCGTCCGGCGAGGCCAAGCGGCTCGGCTTCATGTCCGGTCGATTCCGCACGCCAGACGACTTCGACCGCATGGGAGACGAGGAGATCGAACGCCTGTTCGGCGTCGACGAATGAAGCTGCTGCTCGACACTCATCTCTTGTTGTGGGCAGCGGCGGAGCCGACGAAATTGCCCCGAATGTGTCGCTCCTTGCTCGAAGATCCGAGCAACGAGCCGATCTTCAGCGTCGCGAGCCTCTGGGAAATCGCCGTCAAGAACGGACTCGGGCGCGAGGACTTTCATGTAGACTCGGCCGTGTTCCGGCGCGGCCTCTTGGAAAACGGCTATGTCGAGCTGCCGATTTCGGGCAGACATGTGGTCGCCGTGGAGGCTCTGCCTCACCTGCATAAGGATCCGTTCGACCGAGTGCTCGTCGCTCAGGCGATCGTCGAAGGCGTCGAGCTTCTGACCGTGGATCGGATCGTGGCCCGATATCCTGGACCTATCCGGGAATGCTGACCCCATTGCCGCCCGCAGATTCCTCCTTATAAGCGGCGAAATGACCGAATCCAGCGCCCGTCATCGCGAGAAGCGGAGCGAAGAAGCGATCCAGGAGCCGCCCGCCGGCCCTCGCTCCGCTCGCAATGATACGACGTCGAAATCCGTCGCCGAGCTCGCCGCCGCCGGTCTGCTGGAGCCGGCGCGGGCGGAGGCGCTGCGCGCCGTCGAGGCGCGCTATAGCGTCGCCGTCACGCCGGAGATCGCGGCGCTGATCGATCCCGCCGATCCTGCGGACCCGATCGCCCGGCAATTTCTGCCAGACCTCCGCGAGTTGGAAACGCGCGTGGAAGAGCGCGCCGATCCGATCGGCGACGACGCTTTCAGCCCGGCGGAAGGCCTCGTGCATCGCTATCCCGATCGCGTGCTGTTGAAGCTGCTCTCTGTGTGCCCGGTCTATTGCCGCTTTTGCTTTCGCCGCGAGACCGTCGGCCTCGGCAAGGGCGCCTCGCTCTCCGACGCAGCGCTGGACGAGGCGCTGGCCTATGTCGCCGCGCGGCCGGAGATTTTCGAGGTCATCCTCACCGGCGGCGATCCGTTGGCGCTCTCGGCGAGGCGCCTGCGCGCGGTCGCCGAGCGGCTCGCGGCCATTCCGCATGTCGCCGTGCTACGCATCCATACGCGCGCGCCGACCGCGGCGCCGCGCCTCGTCACGGCGGAGCGGCTCGAGGCGCTGACGGCCAGCGGCAAGGCCGTCTATATGGTGCTGCATGTCAATCATGCGCGCGAGCTTTCCGCTCCGGCGCGGGAGGCCGTGCTCCGTATCCAGCGGGCGGGGATCGCGACGCTCGCGCAGACGGTGCTGCTCGCCGGCGTCAATGACGATGCGGATGTGCTCGAACAGCTGATGCGCGCCCTCGTGACCGCGCAGATCAAGCCTTATTATCTGCACCATCCCGACGTCGCCCCCGGCACCGGCCATTTCCGCCTCTCGCTCGAGAAAGGGCGGGCGATCTATGCGGAGCTGGCGCGGCGGCTCTCGGGCATTGCGCTTCCGTCTTACGTTCTCGACATTCCGGGCGGCTTCGGTAAGGTTCCGCTTCAGCAATCGCATCTCGAGGGCGACGAGAAAAGCGGCTGGATCGTTCGCGACCGCGCCGGACGGAGGCATCCCTATCCGGCGAGAGAGCGGGATCGAAGTTAGGCGTCGCCGCAAGATTGGCGGATTGTTCGTCTCATTGCGCATCTATCGCTCGTCTCATCAACGAAAGCTTCGCCTTGCGCCGTTTTATCGCCCTCTGTCTCGTCCTCCTCTTCGCGAGCGCGGCCGTCGCCGCCGAGCCCTCCTCGCTCGATCTGTTCAACGCGAGGCTCGACGCCGCGCGGGCGACGCTCGAGGATGTGGAGAAGACGCTCGCCGATCCCTCGCTCAATGACGCCACGCTCAAGAGCCTGCGCGATCGGGTCGATACGCTGCCGGCGGAGCTTCAGGATGTCGTCGACCGGCTGACGCCCCGCCTCGCCGCTTTGCAGGCGCGGCTCGACGAGCTCGCCGGCCCCGCCAACAAGCCCGCGGGCGAGACGAAAGACGCCCCCGCCGCGCCGGCCCCGGCGCCGGTCGAAGCGCCGCCCAAAAAGGACGACCCCGCTCCCGGAAAGGGCGCGCGCGCTTCGACCAACGGCCGAGCGCTCATCGCGAAAGCTTCCGCCGAGACGCGACCAGCGGCGCCCCCCGCCGCCGTCCCCGTCCCCGTCCCCGCGCCGGCCCCGGCGGTCGAGGGCGGCTCGCTGGCGACGGCCAGCGTCAACGCCGAATGGGCGGAACAGAAGAAGCTCTACGATGAAGTGGACGCCACGCTGAAACGGGCGCGCGCGCTGTCGATCGAGGCGCGGCAGACGGGCCTGGTGATCCGCGCGCGGCAACGGGCGCTCTTCGCCAAGACGCTGTTCCTGCGCACGAGCGGACTGTTCTCCCCCTCGCTGTGGAGCGCCGCTCTGCAGGAGCTGCCCTATGACGCCAAGGTCTTCGGCCTGCTCCTCGAGCAGCGCGGCGCCGCGGCCTCGGCGCGGATGCGCGACGGCCAGCTCGAGAGTTTTCTGGCGACGATCTTCGGCGTGCTGTTGCTCGCCGCGCCGGCGACTCTGCTCGCCCGGCGCTTCTCGAAGCGCGACGCCGCGGTCGAAGCGCCGGATCGTTTCCGCAAGGCGGCGGCGGCGGTGACGACGACAGTGGTGACGGCGGCGCTGCCGGTCGCCATCGTCGCGGCGATCGCGCTCGCCATCGAGGCCTTCCAGCTCGAGGACGCTTTTCTCGCGCCGCTCGGCCGACGGCTCTCGGAGGCGGTCACTTTCGTCGCCGTCTCCTACGGGCTGGCGCGCGGCCTGTTGGCGCCGGGCCTGCCGCAATGGCGGCTGGTCCGCTTCGGCAACCGTCTCGCTCTCCGGCTGCTCTATCTCGCCGCGCTGGTGGGCTTCGTCGCCGCGGCGACTCGCGTTCTGGAGCAGATCGCCGAATTCGTGCAGGCGAGTCTTCCCGTCATCGTGCTGACGCGCGGCGCGGGCGCCTTGTTCATCGCCATCGTCTTTCTCATCGTCGTGGTCGCGACGCGCCATGAGACATGCGAGGGCGATATCGGCGCCGATCTCGAGGGGCGCGACCGGATCTATGCGCTGCGCCTGCTCGCCTGGGTGGAGATCGCCGTCATTACGGGCGCTCTGGCGGCCGGCTATGTGGCCTTCGCCAATTTCCTGGTGTTGCAGATCGCCTGGCTCGCGGCCGTCGGGACGGCGCTCTATCTGCTGCTCGCCTTTATCGAGACCGGCCTGCAGCGCGTCTTCCAGCCGGAGACGCCGCTCGGACGGGCGCTCGTCTCGGGTTTCGGCGCGCGAAGCGAATCGCTCTGCCAGCTCGCCGTGCTGCTGACCGGCGTCGCGACGCTCGCCCTCTACGGCTTCGCGCTTTTCGTCGCGCTCGTTCCCTATGGTTTCCAATCCGGCGATTTCCTGGGCAATCTCCAGGCCGTCTTCGCCGGCTTCAAGATCGGCGAGGTCTCCGTCTCGCCGGCCGGCATGGCGACGGCGCTGGCGCTGTTCGCGCTCACCTATGGGGCGACCAAGGCGCTGCGGCGTTGGCTCGATCAGCGGCTGCTGCCGCTGACGCGCCTCGACATGGGACTGCGCCACTCCATCGGCGCCAGTCTCGGCTACGCGGGATTCTTGCTCGCCGTCTCTGTGGCGCTCGCCGAGCTCGGCCTCAGCCTCGAGCGGCTGGCCATCGTCGCCGGCGCGCTTTCGGTCGGCATCGGCTTCGGCCTGCAATCGATCGTCAATAATTTCGTCTCCGGCCTCATCCTGCTCTGGGAGCGCGCGATCCGCGTCGGCGATTGGGTCGTGTTGGGCGAGGAGCAGGGCTATGTGAAGCGCATCAACGTGCGCTCCACCGAGATCGAGACCTTCGACCGCGCGACGATGATCGTGCCCAATTCCAATCTCGTTTCCGGCGTAGTGAAGAATTGGTTACGCAATGATCGCGTCGGCCGCATCAAGATCGCCATAGCGCCGCATTCGGGCGTCGATCCGGAGGAGATTCGCCAGATTCTCCTCGCCGCCGCCAAGGCGCAGGACGGGCTGCTGCGCATTCCGGCGCCGCAAGTGATGTTCCTCTCCATGGAGCAGAGCGCCTTTCGCTTCGAGCTCTGGTGCTTCGTCGACGATGTCGAGCAGGCGACGCGGGTGAAGAGCGATCTGCATTTCGACATCTACCGTCGCTTCGCCGAGGCGGGCGTGAAGATTTCGCCGCCCGCGCCGCCGCCCGCAGTGGTGCAGGTAATGGGGCTCGAGCCCTTCGCCCCATCGCCGCGCGCGCTCGAGGCCGGGCGCGAGCGGGACTATGCGGTCGCCGGCGAATGAGTGTAGAAGGCGCGCGCAAACCGCTTCACTCCGCTCATCGGCGACGACGCATGTATCCTTCCCTTCGTATCGTCGCGCCGGCCGCGGCGCTCCTCGCGCTTTTTTCCTGTTCCGACGGAAGCCGGCTGCCGCGAGAGCCGGAGCAGCCGAGCTTCTATCGCTCGCTCGCCGCGCCCGGCGCGCGCGTCGACGCGGAGGCGGCGCGCGACATGATCTCGCTCTATCGCAGCAACAACGGGCTCTCGTCGCTCGCGCTGGACGAATCGCTGCGAGAGGCCGCGCAGGCGCAGGCGAACGCCATGGCGAGCGCCAATTCGCTGAGCCATGAGGTGCGCGGAACATTGGACATGCGCCTCACCGCGCGCGGAATGCGCAGCGTCAGCGCTGCCGAGAATGTCTCGGCCGGCTATCACACGCTCGCCGAAGCGTTTTCGGGATGGCGGCAGTCGCCGCCGCACAATAAGAATTTGTTAATGAAGAAAGCGACGCGCATGGGCATTGCGACGGCCTATGCGCCCAATGCGAAATACAAAGTCTATTGGGCGCTGATTCTGGCGGACTGACGGATCACGCGCGGCGTTTGCGCTTGCGGCCGCCGCTCGTCGCTCCGCCCCTGTCGCTCGGCGCTTTCGTCGCGGCCTCTTCAGACCTCACGTAGCGCACGCCGAGAAAGAAAAGTATTTGCGCCTCGCCGACGATGCGCGGCGCTGGCGCCGCCGACCTCGCCTTCGAGGAGAAGGCTATGAGTTCGCCCATTTCATCGCCCCCGCAATGAAGCGCGCAAATCGCGCGATTGGTCGATGCGGCGATTAGGGGCCGCCGAGGGTTAATGTTGCGTCAATGTCCGCGCGCTAAAATCGTCGATCGTGTATTAAGTTTGCGATTGGTGCGTAAATGCCACGAGGCGAAAGCGAACGGCGCAAGGCCGAAGCGGTTCTGTTCCGCGAGATCGTCGACCAGTTCGTCGCGCGTCCGCTGCATCCGGCGGCCGATGTCGAGCAGTTCGAGACGCTCGCCAGCGGCTTCATCGAGATGCTCGACGCCGATGTCGTCGCCGAGCGGGCGATCGAATTATGCCGCCATCCGGACACGCCGCGCGGCGTCATCGCGCAGCTGCTGGACAAGGGCGGGCGCGTCTCGCGCATCGCCATAGAATATGCGCCGACGATCCATGCCGGGCTCGTCCGCGCGCTCGCCGAGCACGGCTCCGCCGAGCTCGCCGTCGCCATCGCCCGCCGCGCCTCGCTCGAGCGCAAGATCGTCGGGAGCCTCGCCTCGCGCGGCGAGAGCGAAGTGCTCTGCGCGCTCGCCGCCAACCGGCGCCTCCACCTCGATCAGGCGGCGCGGCGCTCGCTGCTGCAGGCCGCGCGCGACGATCTGCGACTCGCCCGCCTATTGCTGGACCGCGGCGATCTCGCGCTCGACCCCGAGGCGCTGTTCCTCGCCGCCGATTCCGGCGAGCGCTCGCGCATTCTGCTCGAGGCGGCGACGCAGGCGCTCGTCTCCAATGGGCCCGAGCATATCGGCCGGCCGGCGCCGGCGCTGGCGGAAGAGATCGACGCATGCGCCATCGCCCGCGAATTCGAAGGGCTGGCCGAAGCGCTCGCCGAAGCGCTCGATTGCCGCAAATCGCGCGCGCGCGCCATTCTCATGGACCGCGGCGGCGAGGCGCTGGCGCTCGCCCTCGTCGCCCTCGGCGTCTGCGAGGACACCGCGATCCGCATCTTCCTCGGCGCGGAACGCGACGCGCCGGATGTGGAGCGCATACGCTCGCTCGTCGCGCTGATGCGCTCGACGCCGCCGCGCGCCGCGCAGCGGCTCGTCGCCGCCATGACCGGCTCGCTGCGTCATGAGAAGGAGCGCGCCGCCGCCGCTTCGGCGCGCCCGGGCGCGCTCGAGCAGAAACGCAGGCGCAAACCCAAGAGCCAGGCCGCCAAGGCGAAGGCTTGAGCGAATGAAACCGGTGCGAGCCTTCGGGCTCGCTCTCGGCAGCCGCAACCCGATCGGCCCCTAAGGCCGCATCATGCCGCAGCGGCAATTCGTCCTTTATTGACGCCGATCAAAGACGCGCATCGGCGCGACCTTTACGCGACTCTTCGCTCGATCGCGGCGGCGCGCCTTTTCTCGCATTTTTCTGCGCGGCCTCGCTTCGAGCCAATGAGTCTTCGATGGAGGAAAAGGCATGTCGCTCATCACCTGGACGCCGGAGCAATTCGCCACCAATGTCTCCAAACATGACATAGAGCATCAGGAAATTTTCAGACTGCTGAACGTACTGGGCGATTCGGTCGCGAGCGGCGACCGCGCGGCGGTCGGCCGCGATCTCGACGCGCTCATCGCCTATGTGGCGGAGCATTTCGCGTCGGAAGAGGCGAATTTCGAAGCCCATGGCTATCCGGCCTATCCCGGCCACAAGGCCGAGCACGACAAGCTCGTCGCCACCGCGCTCGATCTGCAGAAGAAGTTCCACGCCGGCGAGGCGGAAGTGACCGCCGATACGGCGGCCTTTCTGGTCGGCTGGCTGACGGATCATATTCCGAAGATCGACAAGCTCTACGGCTCCTTCCTCAATGAGAAGGGCGTGGCCTGAGATCGATCCCTCTCCCCGCGCCAGCGGGGAGAGGGGACGACGAGGCCGCGCGAAACGGCTCAGTTTCGGGAATCCGTCCCGCCATGCCATAAGAGCCGCGCAATTCACCGATAAGCGCGCGGACATGATACGCCTCGAGAACATCACCAAGCAGAACGGCCAGCAGCTCCTCTTCATCGAAGCCTCTGCGGCTCTCCTTTCCGGCGAGAAGGTCGGCCTCGTCGGCCCCAATGGCGCCGGCAAGACGACCTTGTTCCGCATGATCGCGGGGCAGGAGCGCCCCGATGAGGGCCAGGTGTCCGTCGATCGCGGCGTCACCATCGGCTATTTCAACCAGGATGTCGGCGAGATGGCCGGCCGCAGCGCCGTCGCCGAAGTGATGGACGGCGCCGGCCCGGTGAGCGCCGTCGCCGCCGAGCTGGCCGAGCTCGAGGCCGCCATGGCCGATCCGGACGCCGCGGAGAATTTCGATGAAATCCTCGAGCGCTATGGCGAGGTCCAGGCGCGTTTCGAGGAGCTCGACGGCTATGCGCTGGACGGCCGCGCGCGCGAAGTGCTCGCCGGCCTCGGCTTCAGCCAAGAGACGATGGACGGCGACGTCGGCGCGCTCTCCGGCGGCTGGAAAATGCGCGTCGCGCTGGCGCGCATTCTGTTGATGCGCCCGGACGCCATGCTGCTCGACGAGCCGAGCAACCATCTCGATATCGAGAGCCTCATCTGGCTCGAGGAATTTTTGAAGGGCTATCCCGGCGCGCTGCTGATGACCTCGCATGATCGCGAGTTCATGAATCGCATCGTCGGCAAGATCATCGAGATCGACGGCGGCTCGCTCACCAGCTTTTCCGGCGATTACGAATTCTACGAGCGCCAGCGCGCGCAGAACGAGCAGCAGCAGCAGGCGCAATTCGAGCGCCAGCAGGCCATGCTCGCCAAGGAGATCAAATTCATCGAGCGCTTCAAGGCGCGCGCCTCGCACGCCGCGCAGGTGCAGAGCCGCGTGAAGAAGCTCGACAAGATCGAGCGCGTGGAGCCGCCGCGCCGGCGCCAGTCGGTGGCTTTCGAATTCGCGCCGGCGCCGCGCTCCGGCGAGGAGGTCGCGACGCTCGCGCGCGTTCACAAGCGCTATGGCTCGCGCAGCATCTATGAAGGGCTCGACTTTCAAGTGCGGCGCAGGGAGCGCTGGTGCGTGATGGGCGTCAATGGCGCCGGCAAATCCACGCTGCTGAAGCTCATCGCCGGCGCGACGCAGCCGGACGAGGGCGCGGCGGCGCTCGGCGCCAATGTGAAGATGGGCTATTTCGCCCAACACGCCATGGAGCTGCTGAACGGGGAGCACAGCGTCTTCGAAGCGCTCGAGGACGCTTTTCCGCAGGCCGGACAGGGTTCGCTGCGCTCGCTCGCCGGCTGCTTCGGCTTCTCCGGCGACGATGTGGAGAAGAAATGCCGCGTGCTCTCGGGCGGCGAGAAGGCGCGGCTGGTCATGGCGAAAATGCTCTACGACCCGCCGAATTTCCTGGTGCTGGACGAGCCGACCAACCATCTGGACTTGGGCACCAAGGAGATGCTGGTCGCGGCGCTGGCGGCCTATGAGGGCGCCATGCTGTTCGTCTCGCATGACCGGCGCTTTCTGGCGGCGCTCTCCAATCGCGTGCTCGAGCTGACGCCGGATGGCGTGCATCAGTTCGGCGGCGGCTATACGGAATATGTCGCGCGCACCGGGCGCGAGGCGCCTGGCGTGCATGGGTGAACCTGGGGCGCATGGGTGAGCGAAGCTTCGCTCACTGCGCGAGATGCCGGTCGAGAAAGGCCTTCACTTTGGCGAGGGCCAATCGTGACTCCGGCGCATCGGGAATTTGCGCCTGGAACACATGCGGCATTCCCTCATAGACGTCGAGCTTGGCCGTCCCGCCCGCGGCCTCGATCGCCTGATACAGCCGCACCGAATCGCTGAGCAGAATTTCCCGCGTGCCCGCCTGGATGAGCGCTGGCGGAAACCCCTTCCCGAAATCGCCATAGACGGGCGAAACGTAAGGATGGGTCCAGTCTTTCTCGTCCGCATAGGCGAGCATGGCGTTTTTGATCTGGCGATCGTAGGACATTATGGGATCGGCCTCGCGCAGCGTCACGCGCGTGTCGGCCGCGTTGCGGAAATCGGCGGCGAGCGACCATGTCACCACCGCCGCCGGCAGGCCGAGGCCCTCGTCGCGCATTTTCAGCGTCGTCGCGACCGCGAGATTGCCGCCGGCGGAATCGCCGAAAATGGCGATGCGCCGCATCTGCGATCCGGCCGAGAGCAGGCTCTTCACCACGGCGACGACGTCGTCGGTGATCTGCGGCCATTTCGCCGCGGGCGCGAGGCGATAGTCGACGATGACCACGCGACGGCCGAAGTCGCGCGCGAGCTTCGTCATTCCGGCGAGCGACCCGCGCGCGTCGAAATATACGAAGGCGCCGCCATGGAGATAGACGATCACCGATCCGTCATCGGCGAGTCCGCGCGGCTCGATGTCGAAATAGGCGGCGTCGCCGATCTCGACCCGCGACACTGCGACGCCCGGCGATTCCAGAGCCGCGAGATCGACCGCGCGCGCCGAAGCCGCGGCGGCCTGGAGCCGCGCCCAGCCATTGTGATCGCCGGGCTCCGGCAAAGTAGGGATGACGGCGCGATCCCTGCCGATCTTCGTCAGCAACCGCTTGCCGTCCGCCGAGATCGTCGCGGGCACGAAAGCATAGGTCGAACCGCCGCCGGGATCAGCGCCCGATGTCGGGCGCAGGAGGGCGACCAGCATCATGCCCCCGACTGCGCAATGCGCGAGCGCTTCCTTCAAGCTCTCACCCGGATCCGAAGATCGCGCGCCGCGCGCGACGCCATGCGGCGGAGATTGCGCGGGAATTTTTGCTGCCGCTTTTCTCGCTCGCGGCAAATATTTCCGTTCCGTGATGCGCCTTCGAATTTCGCCGCGCGACGCGGCCCGTCTATTTCTCCTCCCGCACCTTCCCATCCAACAGACAGCTCACCGTCACATCGCCCATCACATTGATCGCCGTGCGGCAGCGGTCCAACAGCCAGTCGATCGTCAGCAGCAGCGCGATATAATCCGTCGGCAGCGCTACGGCGCGGAACACCATGGTCATGGTCACGAGGCCGGCCTCCGGAATGCCGGCCGCGCCCACCGAGGCGACGACAGAGGTCAGCACGACCAGGAACTGCTGGCCGAGCGTCAATTGCAGCCCCAGCAATTGCGCGACGAACAGCGCCGCCATCGCCTCATAGAGCGCCGTGCCGTCATTGTTGAAATTGGAGCCGACCAGCGCGCCCATGCTCGCCGATTGCTCGCGCAGACCCACTTTGTCGCGCAGCCGCTCATAGGTCAGCGGCATGGTCACTGTGGAGCTGCCGGTCGAAAAGGCCATCAGCAGCGCGTCGCGCACGCCGCTGACGACATGCAACGGGCTGGCCCATGAGCCGAACCTTATGCGCAGCGTATAATAGAGAAATTGCAGCGCCAGCGCGGTGACGACGGCGACGAAGAATCCGCCGAGCGCGAAAAAATCGCGAAAGCCCTTCACCCCGACGATGCTGGCGACGAGGCCGAAAACGGCGAAGGGCACGACGTCGATGATCCAGTGCAGAATGGTGATGAGGCTCGTCAGCGCCACATGCACGAGATCCTCCACCGTGCGCACCTCATGCGTCCTCAGCCCGCGCAACGCTATGCCGAAAGCGACCGCGATGAAGATGACGCCCATCACCGCGCCATTGTCGGAGAAAGGCCCGACGATGCTCTTGGGCACGCTGTCGAGGAATTGCGTCAGCGGATCGGCGCCCCCGCTGGCCGACTGCGCCGCGGGGGCGCCAGGGGCGGCCGACATCCAGGAGCCGGGCTGCAGGATATTCGCGACGGCGAGACCGATGAAGATCGCCACCAGCGTATTGGTCAGCAGCAGCGTGACGAGGCGCAGCGCCTCTCGCCCGCCGAGATGCGCGCGCATGAGCGCCTGCACGATGGCGAGCAAGATCAGCGGCGGCGCCAGAGCCCCGAGCAGGCGCAGGACGAGCTTCGCCGGCGCCTCGAGAATCTGCGCCGAATCGCCCAGCGCGAGGCCGGCGGCGACGCCCAGCGCCACGGCGGCGATGATGCGAGCATAGAGCGGCGTCGCGCGCCAAGAGTCGAGGATGCGCGACGGCTTGTCGATGTCATTCGTCGAATGCAATGGACTATCCTTCGTAATCATATTCGATCGAATAGTCTGCGCGTCACTCGGCGCGCGGTCCAGTGCGTCAGCGCACGGCGCGCAATGACGGCGTTACGCCGCCTTTTTCTTCTCGGCGATCGACACCAGCGTGCGCAATATGCGCCGCGCGCCCTCGAGACGGCTCTTCATATCGGCGAAATCGCGGATGAAGACGATCTTCATGTCCGGGCGCACCTTGGCCTGCGTGCCCGGCTCCATGACGAAGCGCGCGAGGCCGGCCGGATCGGCGAAATTGCCGTCACGGAAGGCGACGATGACGCCCTTGGGCCCCGCCTCCACCTTCTCCACATGCGCCCGGCGGCAGAGCGCCTTGATCGCGACGATCTTCAACAGCAGCTCCACCTCCGGCGGCGTCGGACCGAAGCGGTCGATCAATTCCGCCGCGAAGGATTCGATGTCCTGATCCGTCTCCAGCGTCGAGAGGCGGCGATAGAGCTGCAGGCGCAGGGTGAGATCCTGCACATAGTCTTCCGGTATCGTCACCGGCGCGCCGATGGCGATGGTCGGCGACCAGGCCTCCTCCTCCGGCTCCTCTATGCCGGCCTTCAGCAGAGTGATCGCATCGCCCAGCATCTGCTGATAGAGCTCGTAGCCGACCTCCTTGATATGGCCGGACTGCTCGTCGCCCAAGAGATTGCCAGCGCCGCGAATGTCGAGATCGTGGCTCGCGAGCTGGAAGCCGGCGCCGAGCGTGTCGAGGCTCTGCAGCACTTCGAGACGCTTTTGCGCTTGCGGCGTGATCGTCTTATTGGCGGGCGTGGTGAACAGCGCATAGGCGCGCGTCTTGGCGCGGCCGACGCGCCCGCGCAGCTGATAGAGCTGCGCGAGGCCGAACATATCGGCGCGCCAGACGATGAGCGTGTTGGCCGTCGGAATGTCCAGCCCGGACTCGACGATCGTCGTCGAGAGGAGAATGTCGAATTTCCCCTCATAAAAGGCCGTCATGCGCTCTTCGAGATCGCCGGCCGCCATTTGCCCATGCGCCATGACGAATTTCGCCTCCGGCACGGCCTCGCGCAAAAATGCCGCGGCGTCTTCCAGATCCTCGATGCGCGGGCAGACGAAGAAAGCCTGGCCGCCGCGATAGCGCTCGCGCAGCAGCGCCTCGCGCACGATGAGCGGATCGAAGGGCGAAACGAAGCTGCGCACGGCGAGGCGATCGACCGGCGCGGTGGCGATGAGCGACAATTCGCGCACGCCGGTCATGGCGAGCTGCAGCGTGCGCGGAATGGGCGTCGCCGAGAGCGTCAGCACATGCACTTCGGCGCGCAGCTCCTTCAGGCGCTCTTTGTGGCCGACGCCGAAATGTTGCTCCTCGTCGATGATGACGAGGCCGAGATCCTTGAAGGAGATCGCCTTGCCGAGCACGGCATGGGTGCCGACGGCGATGTCCACGGTTCCGTCCGCAATGCCCGTTTTGGCGAGGCGCATGTCGGAGGCGTGCGTCATGCGCGACAATTGCGCGATGCGGATCGGCAGGCCGGAGAAGCGCGTGGAAAAAGTCTTGTAATGCTGACGCGCGAGCAATGTCGTCGGCACGACAACGGCCACTTGGCGGCCGTTGATCGCCGCGCAAAAGGCGGCGCGCAGCGCCACTTCCGTCTTGCCGAAGCCGACGTCGCCGCAGACGAGCCGATCCATCGGACGCCCCGAAGCGAGATCGTCGAGCACGGCCTCGATCGCCCCGGCTTGATCCTCGGTCTCGTCGTAAGGGAAGCGCGCGCAAAATTCGTCGTAGAGCCCTTCCGGCGGGACGAGCTTGATCGCCTGTCGCAGGCTGCGCTGCGCCGCGATCGCGATGAGGCCCTTGGCCATTTCGCGAATGCGGTTCTTCATCCGCGCCTTGCGCGTCTGCCAGCCGACGCCGCCGAGCTTGTCGAGCTGCGCCTCCGTATCCTCGGAGCCGTAGCGGGTCAGAAGCTCGATATTCTCGACCGGCAGATAGAGCTTGTCGCCGCCGGCATAGTGAATCTCGAGGCAGTCGTGCGGCGCGCCGGCGGCGGTGATCGTCTCGAGGCCGATGAAACGGCCGATGCCGTGATCGACATGCACGACGAGATCGCCGGCCGAGAGCGCGGCGACTTCGCCGAGCAGATTTTCCGTATGCTTGGTCTTGCGCCGGCGCCGCACGAGGCGGTCGCCGAGAATATCCTGCTCGCCGAGAATGGCGAGGCCTTGCGTCTCGAAACCATGCTCCACGCCGAGCACAGCGAGCGCCGCCGCGCCCTTGCCGAGCGCCAGAGCGGCAGGCAGAGAGGGCACGGTTTTCAGATCGCGCAGGCCATGTTCGGCGAGCACGCTGCCGAGACGCTCGCAGGAGCCATCCGACCAGCCGGCGACGACGACGTTTTTGCCGGCGCCGCGCAGCGCCTTCACATGGGCGACGGCCACTTCGAAGACATTGGTCTCCGGCTCATTGCGCTCGGGCGCGAAATCGCGGCCGGCGCGCGCGGCGCAGTCGATCGTCTCCTTGCCGGCACCGTCGGGCGCGGGAAAGGGCGAGAATGTCGCGAGGCTGCGCGCTGCGAGCTTGCCCCGCCATTCGTCGAGCGTGAGATAGAGCTCTTCCGGCGGCAGCGGCTTGTAGTTGGAGTCGGCCGGGGCGGCGTCATAGGCGAATTTGCGCGCGTCGTAATAATCGGCGATCTGCGTCAGCCGCTCGGCGGCGGCCTCCTCGACCAGCGGATCGAGCAGCAGCGGCGCCTCGCCCACATAATCGAATACGCTGCCCATGCGCGCATAAAAGAGCGGCAGCCAATGTTCCGCGCCCTGATGGCGACGGCCTTCGCTGATCGCCTCATAGAGCGCGTCGCCGCGCGTCTGCCCACCGAAGCGCGTCGTATAGGCCTGGCGGAAGCGCCGCATCGTGTCGCTGGTGAGCCGCAGTTCGCTCATCGGCACGAGATCGAGCGAGCGCAATTGCCCGATGGTGCGCTGGCTCTCCGGATCGAAGCTGCGAATCGATTCGAGCGTGTCGCCGAAGAAATCGAGCCTTATCGGTCCCGGCATTCCCGGCGCATAGAGATCGACGATGCCGCCGCGCTGGGCGTATTCGCCGGTCTCGCGCACGGTGGAGGAGCGCAAAAAGCCATTGGTCTCGAGCCAGAGGGCGAGCTCGTCCAGACGCACGACATTGCCCGGCGCGGCCGAAAAAGTGTCGGCGGCGACGCTTTCCAGCGGTGGAACGCGCTGCAGCAGGCAATCCACGGTGGTGACGACGACGCGCGGCCGCTCGGCCGATGATTTGGAGCGGGCGAGGCGCGCCAGCGCCGTCATGCGCCGCGCCGAGATGGCGGCGTTGGGCGAGACGCGATCATAGGGCTGGCAGTCCCAGCCGGGGAAATCCAGCGCCTCCGCCTCGGGAGCGGCGAATCGCAGCGCCTCGCGAAAGGCCGCCGAGCGCTGCGCGTCGCGCGCGACATGGACGAACACGGCCGGCCGCCCCTCCGCGGCGCGGGCCATCGCCCGCGCCAGATCGGCGGCGACGAAGGCGTCGAAGCCGTCCGGGACATTCACGAAGCGAAGCTTGTCGCCCTTTTCGATACGGGCGACGGCGGAACGAAGATCGGTCATGATCCTGTCGGGTCTTTAGAGCTGTTTGAGTTCGCATGTTCTTTTCCGAAAACCGCTTCGGGAACATGCTCTAGAGATCGAGCGGCTTCTCATGGCTGTGGAAAGCCGCGATCCGGCGGAAGAGGGGCGTGTCATAGCGCGCCGGAACCGGCTCGGCGTGCGACAGCCAGCGAAAAACCTCGTCGTCCTGCGCGTCCAGCAACGCTTCGAGATCGTCGAGCTCGGCCTCGGGCAGAGCGGCGATCTCGGCGTCGACGAAACGGCCCATCAAAATGTCCATTTCGCGCATGCCGCGACGCCAGGCGCGAATTTTTATGCGCCGGCGGCGGATGTCGGGATCGTCTGAAGCAGAGGCGCTCAAGGGCGGAAATCCGCGGACGGGGACTGGACGGCGTACAAGAATTCGCGCGCCGGGCCGCCATTTCGGGCGCCGGCGCAAGCCCGAGGGATTAGCGCAGCCGGCGGCGAAAAGATAGATCGCCCGCTCCCTGTGCGCAGACGTTCGAGACAGTTGCCGAGACAGTTGCAATCACGCTTCGATTACGGCATAAGGGCCCCGTCGCGGCGACGCGGCGTGGATGCGGGTGTAGCTCAGGGGTAGAGCACAACCTTGCCAAGGTTGGGGTCGAGGGTTCGAATCCCTTCGCCCGCTCCAAAAAAAAGTCTAATAAAATCAGTATGCTAAAAAGCGCCCATTGGGCGCTTTTTGCTTATCTGAGCCCTGCGCCTGCCAGCGGCGCCTTCGGCTTCGCCTTCAGCGAGCGTCATGCCGCCCAATCCGTCATCATCAGCCCCGGCACGCGCTCGAACTCGCGGCGGCAGGGCTCGGATGGCGAGGCGAGGCGAGGCGAGAAGCGTGGGTCACACCGCAGCGTGGGGGCCAACTCTGGGGGACATTTGGGGGCCAGGTCAAATTTTGCGCCTCCCAACCAATTGAAATAAAAGGTATAAATATCATCCTGATGAAGTGGCGGAGGGGGCGGGATTCGAACCCGCGATACGGTTTCCCGTATACACACTTTCCAGGCGTGCGCCTTCAACCACTCGGCCACCCCTCCGTAGACCCTGGCCGGCTCAGATTCGGCGCTGGATCGGCGCGCACTATATTCACAAGCCGCCAGAGTGCAAATCTTTCCGTAAGCCGTCCACGGTCAAAGCTCCGCTCGCCGCGCCACACCCCGGTCTGTGCGTGGGCATATCGGAGCCTCGGCGGCTCGCACGGGAACGCCGAGAGGCGCGCTTTTCGGCCCCTCGGTCCCTGATTTTCTCAGCTGTTGCGGCGCGCGGCCGTATGCACGAGCGTGCCCACATGCTCGCCGCGCAGCGCCGCGGTGAGCCGTCCCGGGACGAGGCCGTTGACGATCTGCACGCGCTCGATATGCCGCGCCGTCGCCATCACCTCGAGCATTGCGCGATCGAAGGGCAGCGGGCCCTTCTGCTCGGCGAGCTCGGCGGCGCTCGTCTCGCGGATGAGCTGCGCCTTCTCGCCGCCGGGGGCCTTGGGGTCGGCGGTGTAGACGCCATCCACATCCTCGACGATGGTGAGGCCGGCGGCGCCATAGGCGTCGGCGAGCAGAAAGGCGCCAGTGTCGCCCCGATGCGGCGGAATGCGCGAGCCGGGAAACTCATGGTGGTGATAGGGCGGAAAGGCGCTGCCCACCACCGCGCGGGTGGCGGTCAGATGGATCGCCAACTGCGTGGCGATCGTCGGATGCTCGACATAGGAGACGCCCTCCGGCGCGAGCAGCGAGGCCAGCATATGGCCGTTCTGCCCGGCCTCGCTCGCGGCGAGCGGGGCGAGCGAGCCCACCGGCAAGCCGAGATCGAGGCCGACGCCATAGACATGGCGGGCGCGCACGCCGGCGCCGGTGAGAATGAGCAGACGATGCTCCGGCAGGAGCTTGCGGATCTCGTCGACGATCGGAAGGATCGCCTCGGCGCCGCGATCCATGATGGAGCGGCCGCCGATCTTCACCACCTGCAGCCAGGGGAGGAGACGGATCGGCCGCCGGCCGGCGACGGGACGCGTGAGCGCGCCGTCGAGAAGCGTCTGGCGGGCGAGCGGCGAGGCGACGTGCTTGATGCTGTCGGTGTTGGTCATGACGAAATCTCAGCTCGCGGTGATGATGGTGCCGACATGCTCGCCGGCGAGGGCGCGGGTCAGATTGCCGGGGACGAGGCCGTTGACGACCTGCACCTCGCGGATATGACGCGCCGATTTCATGAGATCGAGCAGCGGGAATTCGAGGATCGAATCATGCAGCCCCTTGGCCTTCATCTCGTCGACCGAGATTTTGGGGATGAATTTCGCGTTTTTGTCGGTCTTGGGATTGGCGGTGAAGAGGCCCTGCTCGTCCTTGACGAAGATCATCGCCTTGCAGCCGAATTGCTCGGCCACCAGGAAACAGCCGGCGTCGGTGCGATAGGGCGGAATGACGCCCTCGGCCGCCGGGCGCATCCAGAGATTGTAGGGCGGCATGCCGCTGAACACGACGGCGTTCACCTCGGCGAGATAGAGCGGCACCGCCGAAAGCCCGGCGCCGTCCACCGCGGAGACGCCGTGCTTGGCGAGAAGCTGCCCCAGCATGGCGGCGTTCTGATCGGCGACCGAGGCGCCGAGCTGCGAGAGCACGCCCGCCGGCAGGCCGAGCCCCGCCGCTATGGAATAGAGGTGCCGCGCCCGCGTGCCCGCGCCGGTGCCGATCAGCATCTTATGGGCTTTGCGCGCGGTGACGATCTCATCCACCAGCGGATAGACCGCCGCGCGGCCGCGATCGATGACGCTCTGGCCGCCGATCTTGATCACCGTCGCATCCGGCAGGATGCGGAAGTCCGTCGCCGTCTCCGTCGCGGCGAGAAGTTCTGCATCGGTCAACGATCGCTGCATGAGCAGCGCCTCGAGCTCCGCTGTCGTATTGGCCATAAGGACGCCTTTCGTCGTTTCGGCTGATGATTTTGCCGTCATACGCTAGGTAGAACTCGTAGAACTCGCTCGCAATATGTGAAAACAGTGCGCTACGGTCCCGAAACGCGTGAAAAACGCGCTTCTTTTACTCCGTAGGAAAAAACGCCGGAAAACGCGCAATTCAATCGCGCAGCTAGTCGCGGGTCGCGAGTCGTCAAGGTTGCGACAGAGTCGCGCGCCCTGTCGCGACGTCCCGCCGCGAGCGCGGGCTCGAGAGATTCGGCGCGGTCATACGAGCTTCATTCTGCCGCCATCACGCTGAGATCGGGCGCTCATAGTTTCGCTTCCGGCGTCGCTCGCCGCATTGGCGTCGACGTCTTTTTTCTCAGAGCCTCGAGGGCGACTATGAAAATTAGATTGCTTTTGAAAACCGCCTGCCTCGCGACGACGGCGCTCACGGCGACGGCGATCGTGACCGCCAAGGCCGATCCGGCGACGCGCACGCCGATCAAGCACGTCATCATCATCGTCGGCGAAAACCGCACCTTCGACAATCTGTTCGGCGGCTATCAGCCCGTCGCCGGCCAGAGCGTCGACAATCTGCTGAGCAAGGGCATCATCAAGGCCGACGGCACGCCGGGCGCGAATTTCGGCAAGGCGGCGCAGAACATCGGCTCCGATCTCTATCACTATGACGTCGTGACGCCGACGACCGGCCCCTACGCCACTCTGCCGCAGCCCTACACCACTTATGCGGCGGGCGTTCCCCAGGGCGTTCCGGACACGCGCTTCCCGACCGATCTGCCCAATGGGCCCTATCAGATCAGCAAATACGTGCCCTACGCCGCCTATACCGGCGACCCTGTGCATCGCTTCTTCCAGATGTGGCAGCAGTGGGACGGCGGCAAGCTCGACAAATTCGTCTGGGTCGAGAAGACGATCGGCACCGGCTCCAACGGCAATCCGCCCGCCGGCTTCGATCCCAAGGAGGGCGCGATCTCCATGGGCTTCTTCAATATGAACGCCTATACGGATTCGCATGGCGTCGCGCAGACCGGCGACGCGCCCTATTTCAAATCGCTCGCCGACAGCTTCGCGATCAGCGACAATTATCATCAGGCGGTGATGGGCGGCACGGGCGCCAATTTCCAGGCGCTCGTCACCGGCCATGCGGCCTTCTACACCAATCCGACGACACTCGACGGCTCGCCGGCGACGCCTCCGACCAATCAGATTGAAAACCCCGATCCGGTCAGCGGCACGAACAACTACTATACGCAGGACGGCTACGGCGGCGGCTCTTATGTGAACTGCCACGATCTGTCGCAGCCGGGCGTCGCGGCGGTCGATCAGCAGCTGCGCAGCCATGGAACCTATGAGCGCAAATGCGCGCCGGGGCACTATTATCTGGTCAACAATTACAACATGTATTGGAACCAGACGCCGTCGGTGACGCGCACGCTCGGCGCGACGAACTTCACTCTGCCGCCGCAGAAGGCGTCGACCATCGTCGACGTGCTGAATGCGCATGGCGTGTCGTGGAAATATTACAGCTCCGACCGCGGCGACGATGCGACCGTCTTCGCCAATTCGGTCGACGGCGTGAATTTCCCCGTTTCCGGCGGCCAGCCGTTCCACTCCTATTGCGGCATCTGCGATCCGCTCACCGGCTATCTCCAGGTGATGACGACGGGCGAATACGGCAAGCTGCAGAACTACGGCGCCTTCATCAAGGATCTGACGGACGGAACGCTGCCTGCGGTGTCCTTCGTTCGTCCCTTCGAGGCCTTCGCCGCGCATCCGGCGGATTCGACCAGCAATCTCTATGAGCTTTTCCTGAAGACGCTGATCGCGCGCGTGCAGAACTCCTCGGAGTGGGGCTCGACCGCGGTCTTCATCACCACCGACGAAGGCGGCGGCTATTACGACTCGGGCTATATTCAGCCGGTCGACTTCTTCGGCGACGGCACGCGCATTCCGCTCATCGTGGTCTCGCCCTACGCCAAGAAGGGCTATGTCGATCACACCTACTACGACCATGTTTCGCTGCTGAAATTCATCGAGCGGAACTGGAAGCTGCCGCCCGTGTCGCATCTGAGCCGAGACAATCTGCCGAACCCGATCCCGTCTCACGGGAATCCTTATGTTCCCGTGAACCGTCCGGCGATCGGCGATCTCGTGAATCTCTTCGTCTTCTCCGATCACGATCACGACGGTGACGACGACGATCACCACCACGGCCGCGATCGCTGACACGCGAGCGGAGCATAAAGGATAAGGCCGCGTCCCCGAAGGGCGCGGCCTTTTTCCTTGTTCAGCGGCCCGGATCCGGAAAGCACAGGCCAAACGAAAAAAGCCGCGCCTCTCGGGCGCGGCCGTATCAGTTCACGAAGGACAGCGCGTCTTTGCTCAGAAGCCCACGCCGACCAGCATGAAGCGGGGGCAGGTGATCACTTCGCAACGCCGCGGCGCGGGACGCAGCGCCTCCTCGGGCGTGGGAAGGATCGGCGCGCGCGCCTCGATGTGGCGGCGCGGCGGATGCGAATGATGCGCGAGCGCGCCCGGTCGCCGGACGAAATGGCGAATGGTGCGATGGACGACAGCAGGCGCCGGCCGCGTGACGAGCGGACGCTCCACGACCGGAGGAAGCGGAGCCGTCTCGACGACCGGAACGGGCCCGGAGGCGCCGAGGTCGAGCTGGGCGACGGAAGTAGAGGCGAGGGTCATGTCCGCCGGAGTCGCGGCGGGCGATTCGAGCGCCAGCGCGGGAAAAGAAAAGCAAGTGGCGAAAATCGCCGCAGCAAGCCGCATGGCCTCATCCTTTCGTCTCTGAAGTCGTCTCGTCTCTGAAGTCGTCGCCGCGGGCGTTCCCCGCCCCGGCCGTCGAAATTCGATAAACCACACGCGCTCGAAACCGCGTCGATATTACGACGCCAAAAACCCTTTCAAAAGCGTTCACGCTCTCGAATGCCCGGCACCCTAGACGATTTCGGCCGCCTTGGCCAGCGCGGGGGCCGCCCCGCTCAGTCCTTGGGGCCGACGAGGAGCACGCGCAGCAGGCCGGTGGGCCGAAAATCGGCGGCCCGCATCTCGAAGGCGGTGGCGGAGATTTTCTTCAGATCGACGAGGCAGAAGCTCACGAGGCGCGTCGGCTTTCCCTTGTCCACGACGAGGCGGAACTGGCGCACCGAGGCCGCGGGCGCGCCGGCGCCGAGATCGAAGGAGATGCGCCGCTCCTGCAGATCGGCGACATTGGCCTCGGGGAAAATACGGACAGCCGGCGGCTTTTTCGCAGCGTCGGTCGCGGCGGGCTCCGGCGCGGCGCCGTCGGGGGGAGGAACGACGACCTCCTGCGCCGCCGAGCGACGCGCCGCGGCGGTGGAGACCATCTTGTCGACGCCCGCCAGAAAACTGCGATCGAGGCAATAATCGGCGCGGCGGCGCTCCACCTCCTGCGCGAGCTCCTTGGACGAACGCAAAGGCTCACGCAGCACGGTGTCGCGCGCGACGCCGACGCTCGAGCGAAAGCGATAGTCCACGAGCACGCTCTGCCCGGGCGCGAGTTCGAGCGCCCGCGTCGCCGAGGCGCGAACCGACCAGCGCGGCGCATAAATCGGATTTCCCGCCTGATCGGTCCCGTTCTCGACGATGATTCCATCCTTGACGAGGCGCGCGCGCGCATCCGCCGTCAGTCCGGCGAGCTTGTCGTGAAAGAGGCCGACTGGAACGAGCGGAAGCCCGCTGCGGCGCAGGGCCGCGGTCACATCCTTGCCGTCGACGACGGCGCTCTGCGCGACGGAGAGCGGGGCCGGCTTTTGGTCGATTGTGGCGGCGACGCCGACATAATTCGTCGGGTCCGAGCCCGGAATGGACCATGCCGCGTCGGGATCGGAAAAATCGATCTCGGGAAGCGGGAAGATCAGAGTGGTCCGCACGGGCGCCGATGTCGGATTGGCGATTCGATATTTGAGCGAGCTGTTCTGCGGGCCGAGCGCGAGCTCCATCGTCTCGACGACCAACCCCGCCGCCTCGACGCCGGCGAGCTCCGGCCCACGATGGACGAGCTCCTGGAGCGTTTCCTCCGCCCGCGCCGGACAAAAGCCGAGCGCCAGAATCGCCGCCGCCAATCGGGCGCTCCGGGGGAAGAGAAGACTCATCGAAAGCCGCCTTTCATTATGCGTCGCCGCGACGCCTGAAATGCGCGCGAGAATACCGACTCCCACGCGAAAGCGATATGGGCGAGCGCACAACGCGGTTGACCGCGATGGGCTATCGAATAGGCTGACGATCGTGGGACACTTTCGAGGAGCAGATTCATGGGACGTCCAGCGGCGCGAGTGACCGATCCCGTGGCGCATCCTCTGCCGCCGGTGCTGACGCCCGGCCCCGGCAGCTTCAATGTGTTCATCGGCAAATTGCCGGCCTGGCGCGGCGTCGGCGGCGCGGGCGCCGCGGCGATCCAATCCGCGAAAGCGACCTCCGACGCGACGATCCAGGCGGCCGAGGCGGCGACGCTCGCCGCCGCCGGCACGCCGGGCCTGCCCGCCGCCAAAGCTGCCGAGGAGGCGACCAAAGCCGCGGCGGCCGCCAGCATGGGATCGATGATCAGCGGGGCGGCCGGCGGCGCCGACATTCACGTCTGCGCGACGCCTCTGCCGATTCCGCCGCATGGGCCGGGCGTGGTGGTGGACGGCTCCACCACTGTCTTCATCAACGGCCTGCCCGCCTGCCGGCAGGGCGACACGATCGTCGAAGCCGTCGGGCCGCCGAACAAGATCACCATGGGCCTGCCGACGGTGTTCATCGGCGGTTAGCGACATGCGTCCCCTCCCTTACACATTGGGGAGGGGGTCTCGCCCCGCCTTCAATCGCCCTTGCCGGCGAGGCGCGGCGACAGGATCTTGCCGACGAGGCAATGCGTCCCGTCGGTCGGATCCTCGGTGCGGCGGGGGCGCTTGGCGTTGCATTCGGTCTTGTCGGCCGGATTTTTCACGCCATAGAAGGCGTTGATGATCGCCTGCTCCTGCTCGTGATCGAAGGCGTGCGTCTGGCCGAACATCACATATTGGAAAACGAGCGGCTGCGTCTTCGGCACGAAGGCGACGAAATCGGCGGCCTCGTTCAGCTTGCCTGCCGCGCAGCCGCGATAGGCGGCGGAACGCTGATATTTGAATCCCGACGGCGTCGACTTGCCCGAGAGCGCATAAGTGTAGCAGGCGCGCGGCTTGGACATTTGGCAATAATAATGGATGGCGATGTCCGACCAATCGGTCGGCGAGTAATTCGTCTTCAGACAGTCCGTCGTATATTTATAGCCCTGGTCCGTATGCTTGGGCTCGCCGGGGCGGCGGCTGCCGTAGATATCGGCGCTCTGATTCAGCGCCGCGAGGATCGCCGCGCCCGGAAGTGACAGTCCCGCCGCCGGGGCGTTGGGCAGATAATTGCTGTAGGGCTGGGCCGGATCATTCTTGGCGGCGACGAGCTTGTCGATCTCCTCCTGGGCCGGCAGGGCGATCCAATCGGCGACCGGCTTCGACGTCGAAACGCCTATGCCGAGCTTGTCGAGCGTCGCGGGATCGAGCGCGCCGCTCTGCGGCAGGCCGGACTTCTGCTGGAAGCTCGTGATCGCCGCGGCCGTCTTCGTCCCGGCCACGCCGTCGAGCGTCCCCGGATCATAGCCCTGCGAAGCGAGTTTCGACTGCGCCGCCTGCGTGACGGGATTATAGGGGCCGGCGAAGCTCGCAGAGCCGATGGACGAAGTCAGAACAACCCCGAGCGCCGCGATAGCGGCGCGCATGCCGATGCGCATTACAAACTCCCTTCGAGAAAATCTCAGGTCGAAACGGGCGACGATCGAGATTCATATCACCCGCCGGCGAGCCGCCAAGGCGTTTTTCTTCCGGCCCCGCTCAGGAGAGGAGGTCGGCGCGCCGCTGTTGGATCCACGGTCCGTCATTGACCGCCTTATTGACGTCCGGGCCGATCTCGAAAAATTCGAGCGCATCGTCCGGCGCCGGGACGAGCAGCCGCCATGCCGCATCGGCTGCATATTCGTCATCGCTCAACCACAGATCGAAATCCTGCGGCGCGAGGATCGCCGGCATTCGATCGTGAATAGCGATCGTCGCGCCATTGGCGGAGACGGTGAGAATGCAGGCGGTGTCCACCTCGCTCCCGTCCTTGCCGATCCATGTTTCATAGAGACCGGCCAGGGCCAGCGGCGTCCCGTCGGCGTGGTGGAAGAGGTAGGGCCGGCTCGCCCGTGCGCGGCCTTTGACGCCGTCGCGCCGCCATTCGTAATAAGCGTCGGCGATGAAGAGGCAGCGGCGCCGTTTCATCGCGGCGCGAAAGCTGGGCTTCTCGGGCGCGCTCTCGGCGCGGGCGTTGACGATGAGCGGAAAGCTCGCCGGATCTTTCACGAAGCCCGGCAGAAACCCCCAGCGCACGAGCTGAAAACGCCGCGCGACGCCGCCGCGCGGATCGCGCTCCTGCCGCACGATGGGGACCGGCTGCGTCGGCGCGATATTGTAGCGCGGCGGAAAATTCGGCTGGTCGACATAGCCGAAATAGTCTCGCACCGCCTGCGGCGGCAAGGTGATGGCGTATCTACCGCACATGATTTCCTTCGAATCTCCCATCCTCGCGGCGCCGCGAAACCGCGGAAATCGCGCACATTATCGGAATCGTCATGCAGAGCTGGAAAGAGATTCTTATCAATTGGAGCCCATATTGGAGCCAGCATATCGGGATTTCCTATGACGGCTGACGCGCAATTCGCAACGCTCGATCAAGTCGACGGCAATCGGGCGCCGAAGCAATTTTCCGCCACCAAGCCGCTGATCAGTCCGGTCTCCGGACTGGCCAACGACTATCTCAATCTGTTCAACGAGCTCGTCATGATGCTGGAGCAGCTGCCCCACATGCCCGAGCTCATCGACGATCTGCTGGCCTGGCGCCCGGTGACCTATCGGGAGTATTTCGAGCGATCGCAGCTTCCCGGCCGGCACTCCGCCATCGCCGCCTATGAAAAGGTGAGCCCGGACTTCAAGCGCCGCTTCGAAGCCTATGTCGCCGAGCTCGACACCATCGCCGTGGCCAGCGTCGCCGCGGTTCGCCTGCAATATCGCAGTGGCGCGCCGCAGAACTTCGACCGCCTCGCCGGAACCTGCGCGCGCGCCGGCGAAAAAATGCGCGCCATATTGATCCGCGCGTCGCGTCTGGTGAACTACGCCAGATTGTCCGACGACTGAGCCAGCGCGCCGCTTTCCTTCACGCCCGCGAAAAAAGCCTCGAGCCGCGCGCGCGTCTCCCGCATCGTCAGCGCCGCGGCAAAGAGCGCGGCCTCCTCTTCCAGCCGCGCGGCGATCGCCGCCGCATCGCCCCGCAGCAGCCGCCGCGTCGCGGCCAGGGCGGCGCGCGGCTTGGCGGCGAGCCTGCGGGCCGCGTCCAGCGCCATCTCCTCCACCTCGTCGAAGCCGGCGACGGCGTTGACAACGCCGAGGCGCAGCGCTTCGCTCGCCCCGAAGCTATCGCAGAGCAGCATGAATTCCGTCGCCTTGACGAGGCCGATGCGCTGCGGGACGAGCAAGGTCGACGCCGCCTCCGGAATGACGCCGAGATCGACGAAGGGCATTTTGAAGCGCGCGCCATGCGAGGCGTAGACGAGATCGCAGTGGAACAGCATGGTCACGCCGACGCCGACCGCGTCGCCGACGACGGCGGCGACGATGGGCGTCTGCAGCGCCGCGAGCGCGCGGACGAAGCGCAGCGCCGGGAATTCGTGCAGATTGTCGAGCGGGCGCCGAAAATCCTCGAGGTCGTTGCCGGCGGTGAAATCGCCGCCGGCGCTGGCGACGACGATCGCGCGAATGTCCTCGTCCGCGTCGGCCTTTGCGAAGGCGGCGATCATCGCCTCATACATGGGCTTGTTGAGCGCGTTCCGCTTGGCCGGCCGATCGATGACGATCCGCATCAGCGGCCCGTCCCGGCGCACGACAATCTCGCCGTCCTGCATGAGCGTCTCTCTCATCTCTCGAGCGCCGCCGCTCGTCCTCAGTCCCGGCCGGACAGGAGCGCCAGTCCGGCTATGATGGAATCGCCGCCGCCGACCACGGCGCGCTCCAGCCCTTGCGCCGCCACGGCCAGATTATCGGCGAAGAATCGCGCCGTGACGACTCTGTTCTGCGTCGCGGCTTCGGCGCCGCCGGCGCGATGCGCCGCGAGCGCCCCGGCCCCGAGCAGCGTGACGCCACGCGCGAGCGCGAACAAGCGCAGATAGGGCGTCGCTCCGGCGAGCGCCTCGAGCCCGCGCAGATCGACCGCCGCGGACAGAAAATCCGTCGCCCGCTCGAAAGCGTCGACCGCCTCTGCGGCGCGCTGCGCGATATTGACGAAGACGGCGTCATTGCTCGCCGCGAGCGCCTCTATGTCGTCGCGCATGTCGTCGATCTCCCGCCACAGCGCCGCGCCTTTGGAGAGGCGCAGCTTGCGGATGACGAGATCTATGGCCTGAACGCCATTCGCGCCCTCGTAAATGGGCGTGATGCGCACATCGCGCAGCAATTGCGCGGCGCCGGTCTCCTCGATGAAGCCCATGCCGCCATGGACCTGCACGCCGAGCGAAGCGACTTCGACGCCTATATCGGTGGAATAGGCCTTGGCGAGCGGCGTCAACAGCCCGGCGCGCTCCCGCGCCGCCGCGGCCTCGGAGCCCTCGAGCCGGCGGGCGCGATCCATCGCCGCCGCGGTGAGATAGCAGATCGCCCGCGCGGCGGCCGTCTTGGCCTTCATCGTCATCAACATGCGCGCGACATCGGGATGCGCGACGATCGGCGCGGGATCGGGCGCAGTTGCGGAGGCGCGGCCCTGGCGACGCTCGCGGGCGAAGGCCAGCGCCGTCTGCGTCGCGCGCTCGGCGAGGCCGACGCCCTGCAGCCCGACCGACAGCCGCGCATTGTTCATCATGGTGAACATGCAGGCGAGGCCCTCATTCTCGCCGCCGACCAGAAAGCCGATCGCGCCGCCGGCCTCGCCATAGGCCATTGTGCAAGTGGGCGAACCGTGGATGCCGAGCTTGTGTTCGACGCCGACGCAGCGGACGTCATTGCGCCCGCCCGGGCGCCCATCGGCGTCCGGCAGGAATTTCGGAACGAGGAACAGGGAAATACCGCGCGTGCCGGCGGGAGCGTCGGGAAGCCGCGCCAGAACCAGATGGACGATATTCTCGGCGAGATCATGCTCGCCATAGGTGATGAAGATCTTCTGCCCGAACAGCCGATAGGAGCCATCGCCGGCGCGCTCGGCGCGGGTGCGCAGATGCGAAAGATCGGAGCCGGCCTGCGGCTCGGTGAGATTCATCGTCGCCGTCCATTCGCCGGAGATCATCTTCGGCAGATAGGCGGATTTCAGCGCCTCGCTCGCATGGATCTCCATCGCCTCGATCGCGCCCTGGCCGAGCAGCGGGCAGAGCGCGAAGGAAATATTGGCCGCGTTCCATATCTCCGTGCAGGCGGCGGCGAGCAGCAGCGGCAGCCCCATGCCGCCATGGGCGGGCGGCGCGGCGAGCGCGTTCCAGCCGCCTTCGACCCATAGCGAATAGGCCTCGCGCCAGCCCGGCGCGGTGGCGACCACGCCGTCCGTCAGCGTCACCCCCAGTCGGTCGCCGATGCGGTCCAGCGGCAGCAGCGCCGTCTCGGCGAATTTGGCGGCCTCCTGAAGCGTCGCAGCGGCGGTCGCCTCGTCGAGATCGGCATAGAGCCCGCCGGGTTCGAAGGCGGCTCGGCCGGCCGCCCGCCGCATGGCGAAGAGCAGATCGTCCAAAGGCGCGCGATAGGACATAGAGGGGCTCCGGGAGGGAATCGTTCTCTCATTCTAGCGCCGCCGCAGCGCTATTCTACCGAGGGCAGCGACGAAGAGCGACGCTGTTCGAACTTCCACGAGCGTCGCCTCTCGGCCGTCCTGCTCGGCGCGCGCCTCGCAGCGCCAGAATGACGCGATGCGCCATTTCGACCGTCTGGCTCTCGACGGCTTCCGCCGGGCTGTTCGGCTCCGCGGCGAACGCCATCGCCGCATCGCGAGAACGGACCTCGCTGAAACGCATAGGCCGGGTCCGAGTCCGGCGACGGGCCGCGACAATTTCAGCCCGCAGCGCTCACGCGAATTTCGCTGTCGACGAGGCTCGCATCGGTCTCGACAGCGCTCGATCGAGCGTCGAGCAGCGACTCGACGAGCTCGGTCGCGCGAGACCGCTCGGCCCGCAACTCCGCCCCGAGCAGCCGCGCTTGGCTCCGAATGCGAGAATCCTTTTCGACCCGATCCACGAGGGCGCCCAATTCGACCGCGTCGACCTTTCGGAAATCCCCGCGCAGGCCGAAGCCATGATAGACGACCCGCGCCGCATATCCGTGATGATCGAAGCCGAGCGGAAACACGATCATGGGAACTCCGAAATAGGCGCATTCGATCACCGTGTTCGCTCCGCCATGCGCGATCGCGATCGTCGCTCGTCGCAACAGCGAAAGCTGCGGCGCCTTTTGCACGACGACGACATTGGCCGGAATAGTCGCGAACTCGCTCGGCGCGACGACGTCGCCGAGGCCGACGACCCATTGGAGGTCCGGCCGCGTCGCCGCGACGTCGAATATCGTTCGAAAAAATCGTACATAGGCCTTGGCGCTCCGCCATTTATACGTGCCGAGCGCGCAATAGACCAACGGGCGCGAATCGATGCGGTCCCATGGAAAGTCGGGCTCTTTGCGGTCGAGGTCGATCAGCGGGCCCACATAATGGCTGCCCGGCCGAGCCGCAGCGGGAAATTCCAGCCGGAGGGGCCATGCGACGAGCTCGGCAAGAGGCAGACGCAATTGCAACGTATCGGTCGATTCGACCAAGTCCCAAGGATAGCGACAGCGTTCCGCGATTTGCCGGCCCGCGCGGACGAGATCGCTCCGGTAGCCGATTCTCGCCAATCGAGACACGATCGCGCCGACGCGTCGCCGGAGCCGCAATTTTTTCCAAGCGAACCAAACCGACAATGACGGCCATCGCTTTCCGGGAATGATCGGAGACCGGACGGGCGGCACGAGACGGTCCTCCGTGCGACAGAGCGTGTCGGTGAAATAGACGCTCTTCACGCGCAGCTCATAGGCGAGTAGAGCCAGCAGGAGGCCCATGTCGAAGTCCGAAGACTGAATGATCAGGAGATCGGGCTTCAAGCTCCCCAATCTATCCTGAAACTCGCGATTCTCATCGTTCCCGATCGCGCGCAACAGCGCGCGGATGCTCTCGCCCCGAGCACGAGCCGCACGCTTGCGCGCGCTCGGATCTTGCACTCCGTCGTCCGCCGACGTCTCCGCAGGAGCGCTCTCGTAGAGAGGGATGAAGGGCAGATCATGCGCAAGCATGAATCGACGACATTCGGGCGTTCCGAGATAAATAATCTCGTGTCCTCTGTTTCGAAGATCGCGGGCGAGCTTCGATGTGCAGAAAACCGAAGCCGCTATCGGCCAGACGAAAAAAGCGATCCGAGCCATTTTTGTTTCTCTCTTCGGAAGGAAGCGCGACATTGAGCCTCGAGCGAAAATCCGAGCCTCGAGCGAAAATCCGAGCCTCTCGGCTCGGTCGTTTCGGCTTTCGCCCGGCGGCGGCGCCAAAATCCTCTTCGGCGGCTCCGGCCGTCGTGGTAGCTATGCGGAAGAGTCTCGAACGACCGCGAGGAGAAATCGTCATGCCTCATGCTCGAATTCTGGCGGGCGTCGCATTGGCGCTGATCTCGACGGGCGCGCTCGCCGCATCGTCTCAAAAGGCGAGACGCGCATCCGCCCCGCCCTCGGACGACGGCTACTACGTCCCCTTTGTCACCGGCCCCGGCGGCGAGAAGCGTCATGTGATGGATGTCCCCGGCAGCGTGACCATCGTGTCGCGCAAATTCATGGACGACATTCAGGCGACGAACGTGGGCGACGCGCTACGCTTCGTCCCGGGTGTGCAGGTGATCGGCCGCTGACTGCGAGCGAACCCTCGAATAGGTAAAATTGCGTAGACGTTCCGCTACGTACATTAAACTCCCTCCTCTATGACGTTTCTCGTCTCGAAAAACCGACAGACGGGAGCATGGTTTTGTCACTGGCCCTTTCCAGCCTCTCCTACAACCTGGCCGCAGTGCCGAGCGTCGAGCGTCGGCCGGCGTCTCCCGACGTCGCCGCGAGCGAGACCCGCGCGCAGGTGGCGTCCCGCGCCACGGACGTCGACGCTTCGGAAACCGACACGGGAACCGGGCAAGACCCTTACGCGCAGATCGATGCGCTGCTCGCGAGTCTGCGCGACCTCACGCTGGGCGGCGCAAAGCTCGACACCGCCTCGACCACTTCGCAGGCGAATGCGGCCTATGCCGCCTATGCACGCGACTAGAGCGTTTCCAGCGGAAGTGGACGCCGGTTCGGCGTTGGGAACGCGTCAAAACAAAAGACTCTCGGCTTCCGCTCAGCGGCCGCCGGCTCTCGCTTTCAGCTCGTAGAGCGCGGCGAGCGCCTCGCGCGGCGTCAGCGCGTCCGGATCGATCGCAGCGAGCGCCTCGCGCAATTCGTCCTTCGGCGGCGCGCTCGTCGCGACATGCGCGAACAGCGGCAGATCGTCGATGAGCTTCGTCACCGGCGCGCGCCGATCCGCCGCCTCGAGCTCCGCGAGAATGGCGTGCGCCCGCGCCACCACGCTCGCCGGGAGCCCCGCGAGCTCCGCCACATGCACGCCATAAGAGCGATCGGCGGCACCCTTGGCGACCTCGTGCAAGAACACCACCTCGCCCGCGTGATCCTTCACCTTCATGGTGAGATTGACGAGCCGGCCCATGCGCTTCGTCAATTGCGTCAGCTCGTGGAAATGCGTCGCGAACAGCGCGCGCGAACGATTGACCTCGTGCAGATGCTCGATCGTCGCCCAGGCGATGGAGAGGCCGTCGAATGTCGCCGTGCCGCGGCCGATCTCGTCGAGAATGACGAGCGAGCGCGGACCGGCGCAATTCAATATGGCCGCCGTCTCCACCATCTCCACCATGAAGGTGGAGCGCCCGCGCGCCAGATCATCCGCCGCGCCGACGCGCGAGAACAGCCGATCGACCGCGCCGAGCCGCGCGCTCTTGGCCGGCACGAAAGAACCGGCCTGAGCGAGAATGGCGATGAGCGCATTCTGCCGCAGATAGGTGGATTTGCCGGCCATGTTCGGCCCGGTGACGACGGCTATTCTGCCGGCGCGCGCTTCGCCGAGATCGCAATCATTGGCCGCGAAGAGTTTTCCTTGCGCCTGCAAGGACGCTTCGACGACCGGATGTCTCCCGCCGACGATCTCGAAATCGAGCGAGGAATCGACATGCGGGCGCGTCCAGTCGCGCTTTACCGCGAGCTCGCCCAACGCTGCAAAAACATCGAGCGCGGCGAAGCCTTCCGCCAATCGTTGCAGCTCCTGCGCGCGCGCGAGAACGGCGCCCGCCAGTTCCTCGAACAGCGCCAGCTCGCGCTCCTGCGCGCGATCGGCGGCCGAGGCGATCTTGGCTTCCAGCTCCGCGAGCTCGCGCGTGGAGAAACGCATCGCATCCTGCATCGTCTGGCGATGCGTGAACACAGTATCGAAGGGCGGACGCAGCAGCTTCTCGCCCTGCGCCTGCGGAACCTCGATGAAAAAGCCCAAAAAATTATTGTGCTTGATCTTGAGCTGTTTCGTCTCGGCGAGCTCGACATAGCGTTGCTGCAGAGAGGCGATGACGCGGCGGCTCTCGTCGCGCAAGGCCCGCGCCTCGTCGAGCTCCGCATCGAATCCTTGCGCGATAAAATTTCCCGCGCGCTTGTCGAGCGGCGGGTCGGCGGCGAGCCGCGCGGCGATGGCGAGCTCCAATTCGCCGTCCGTGGCGGCGAGTTCCGCGATCTCCTGCGCGACCAGCGGCGCCGCCTCGCGCGCAGCGAAGACGGAGACGATCTCCCGCGCCGCGACGAGCGCCGCGCGAATATTACCGAGATCGCGCGGACCGCCACGCTGCAACGACAGACGCGAGAGCGCCCGCGCCACATCCGGCGCGCGGGCGAGAGTAGCGCGCAGTCGCGCGCGCAGCTCCGGCTCCGTGACGAAGAAAGAGACTGCGTCGAGTCGATCTGCGATCAGCGCCGGCTCGGTCGCCGGCGCCGCGATACGCTCGGCGAGCAGGCGCGCGCCGGCGGGCGTCGCGGTCATGTCGATTGTCGCCAGCAGCGAGCCGTCGCGCTCGCCCTTCAGCGTGCGCGTGAGCTCGAGGTTCACGCGCGTCGCCGCATCTATCTCCAGCGTCGCGCTGCGGCGCAGGCTGGACGGGCGCCGCAGCGCCGGGCGCTTTCCTTTTTGCGTGCGCTCGACATAGAGGATGGCCGAAGCCGCAGCCGCGATCTCCGCCTGCCCGAGCGCGCCCAACCCATCGAGCGTCGCGACGGAGAAAAAATCGAGCAGCCGCCGCTCGGCGCTCTCGCCGCCGCCGGCGTCGCGGCCGAGCGGCGTCAGCGGCGCGTCGAGATGAGCGAGCAGCGAAGTGAAGCGCGCATCGGCGCAGATCGCTTCCGCCGCGACGATCTCGCGCGGCTCGAGCCGCGCCAATTCGCCCGCGAGCTCCGCCTCGCCGACCTCGGCGACGTCGAAGGCGCCGGTCGAGATATCGACGCAGGCGAGACCGTAGCGCCATTGGCCGTCCGCCGCGCGCAACCGCGCGAGCGCCGCGAAAGCGTTCGGGCGCGCCGGATCGAGCAGCTGCTCCTCGGTGATGGTGCCGGGCGTGACGAGACGCACGACGTCGCGCTTGACGACGGATTTATTGCCGCGCTTGCGCGCCTCGGCCGGATCCTCCATCTGCTCGCAGACGGCGACACGATGGCCGAGCGCGATGAGCTTTTGCAGATAATCATCGGCGCGCTCCACCGGCACGCCGCACATGGGGATATCGGCGCCGAGGTGCTTGCCGCGCTTGGTGAGCATAATGCCGAGCGCGCGCGAGGCGGTCTCGGCGTCCTCGAAGAACAGCTCGTAGAAATCGCCCATGCGGTAGAACAGCAGGCAATCGGGATTGGCCGATTTGATCTCTATATATTGCGCCATCATCGGCGTGGGGCGGGAGGCCTTGTCGTCGGATTGCGGTTTCTCGTCCATGAGACGCTTCATGCTCTTTGTGGTTCGATTCCCACTAAGACACAAAGGACGGGAAGGTCAAAGAGAGCGAGGGTTGGCCCCCTCATCCGACCCCACTTCGTGGGGCCGCCTTCTCCCGCAAGGGGAGAAGGGGCGCAGCTTCATGATTACGCCTTACTCTCGAACGCCCGAATCTCGCCGGAAGGGCGTTTCCTTCTCCCCTTGCGGGAGAAGGCGCCCCGGCCCATAGGGCGTCCGCGAGGACGCCCGTCGCGAGCGACGGGCTTTGGCCGGGTCGGATGAGGGGCGGCCCGCCGCGACCTTCGGCATATTGTCGTCGCAAACGTCTTGCTAAGTGCCGCGGGCTCTCCGATGATTCGGAATGAGAGGGGGAAAAATGGCGGAAAAGCCTCCGAAGCGCGAACGTCCGGTCTTCACCGACAAGGAGGCCCTGCTCTACCACTCACGCGGGCGGCCCGGCAAAATCGCCGTCGTGCCCACCAAACCCATGGCGACACAGCGCGATCTCTCGCTCGCCTATTCGCCCGGCGTCGCCGCCCCCGTGCTGGCGATCGCGGCCGACCCCTCGCTCGCCTTCGACTATACCGTCAAGGGCAATCTCGTCGCCGTCATCACCAATGGCACGGCGATCCTCGGCCTCGGCAATCTCGGCGCCCTCGCCGCCAAGCCCGTGATGGAAGGCAAGGCGACGCTGTTCAAGCGCTTCGCCGATATCGACTCCATCGACCTCGAGATCGACACGCAGGAGGTCGAGGCCTTCATCGCCGCCGTGCGCTATCTCGGGCCCTCCTTCGGCGGCATAAATCTCGAGGACATCAAGGCGCCGGAGTGTTTCATCATCGAGGAGCGCCTGCGCGAATTGATGGACATTCCCGTCTTTCACGACGATCAGCACGGCACGGCGATCATCTCCACCGCGGGCCTGCTCAACGCGCTGCATCTCACCGGCCGCGACATCAAGGACACGAGGCTCGTCTGCAATGGCGCGGGCGCGGCGGGCATCGCCTGTCTCGATCTCGCCAAAGCCATGGGCTTCGCGGCGCAGAATGTCACGCTCTGCGACACCAAGGGCGTCGTCTATCGCGGCCGCGTCGAGGGCATGAATCAGTGGAAGAGCGCGCATGCGGTCGACACCAGCGCGCGCACGCTCGCCGAGGCGCTGGACGGCGCCGACATATTCTTCGGCCTCTCGGTGAAAGGCGCGCTGACGCCGGACATGCTGAAGACGATGGCGCCCGATCCGATCATTTTCGCAATGGCCAATCCCGATCCGGAGATCACGCCGGAGGAGGCGCTCGCCGCGCGGCCGGACGCCATCGTCGCCACGGGGCGCTCGGACTATCCGAACCAGATCAACAATGTTCTGGGCTTTCCCTACATCTTCCGCGGCGCGCTCGACGTGCGCGCCAAGACGATCAATATGGAGATGAAGATCGCCGCGGCGAAAGCCCTCGCCGAGCTCGCGCGCGAGGACGTGCCGGACGAGGTGGCCAACGCCTATCAGGGCGCGCGGCCGCGCTTTGGCCGCGACTATCTCATTCCCGCGCCCTTCGATCCGCGCCTCATCTCCATCGTGCCGCCGGCGGTGGCGAAGGCGGCGATGGATTCGGGCGTCGCGCGTCATCCGATCGTCGATATGAACGCCTATCGCGCCGAGCTCTCGGCGCGGCGCGATCCGATCGCCGGACTCATGCATACGATCTATGATCGCGTGCGGCGTGACCCCAAGCGCGTCGTCTTCGCCGAGGGCGAGGAGGAGCAGGTCATTCGCGCGGCGCTGTCCTTCGTCGCGCAGGGGCTCGGGCGGCCCATTCTCGTCGGCCGCGAGGAGCGCGTGGCGGAAACGGCGCGCAACGCCGGATTGGAGCTCGGCGATCAGATCGAGGTGCACAACGCCAAGCTCTCCTCGCGCAATGGCGTCTATGCGCAATTCCTGTTCGAGCGGCTGCAACGCAAGGGCTTTTTGTTCCGCGACTGTCAGCGTCTCATCAACACCGACCGCAATCATTTCGCCGCGGCCATGGTGGCGCAGGGCGACGCCGACGCAATGGTGACCGGCGTCACCCGCAATTTCTCCAATGCGCTCGAGGATGTGCGCCATGTCGTCGATCAGAAGCCGGGTCACAGGCTCATCGGCGCCTCGCTGGTGCTGGCGCATGGACGCATCGTCGTCGTCGCCGATACGGCGATCACGGAAATGCCCGAGGCCGCCGATCTCGCCGATATCGCCATAGAGGCGGCGGGCGTGGCGCGGCGCATCGGCCTCGAGCCGCGCGTCGCAATGCTCGCCTTCTCCACTTTCGGCTATCCGCCGGGCGAGCGCACGGCCCGCGTCCATGACGCGGTGCGCGTGCTCGATTCGCGGCGCGTCGACTTCGAATATGAGGGCGAAATGGCCGCGGACGTCGCCCTCAGCCGGCACGCCATGGCGGCCTATCCCTTCTCCCGCCTCAGCGATACCGCTAATGTACTGATAATGCCCGCCTTTCACTCGGCGTCGATCTCGACCAAAATGCTGCAGGAGCTGGGCGGAGCGACAGTGCTGGGCCCGCTGATCGTCGGGCTCGACAAGCCGATCCAAATCGTTCAATTGGGCGCGACCGACGCCGATATCGTCAATATGGCCGCCCTGGCGGCTTTCGGGGTCGGAGGCTAGAGACGCCGCCTCCGCGGCGGGCGTAGTGGACGCGTCAGACCGCGCGTCTGTCATGGCGACGAAATAATTGCGTCGCAATGACAATCCTTTGGACCGAGCGAGAGACCAGAGACGATGAACATCACAATGATCGGATCGGGCTATGTCGGCCTGGTGTCCGGCGCCTGCTTCGCCGATTTCGGCCATGTCGTGACCTGCGTCGACAGTGACGCCTCCAAGATCGAGCGGCTGCTGCGCGGCGAAATTCCGATCTTCGAGCCCGGCCTCGACGAGCTCGTCGCCACCAATGTGCGACAAAATCGCCTGTTCTTCACCACCGATCTCACCCCCGCCGTGCGCGGCGCGGATGCTGTGTTCATCGCCGTCGGCACGCCGTCGCGCCGCGGCGACGGCCATGCCGACCTCTCTTATGTCTACGCCGCCGCCGAGACGATCGGCCGGGCGCTGGACCGCTTCACCGTCATCGTGAACAAATCGACCGTCCCGGTCGGCACCGGCGACGAAGTCGAGCGCCTGATCCGCGAGGTCAATCCTAGGGCAGATTTCGCCGTCGTCTCCAATCCGGAATTCCTGCGCGAAGGCGCGGCGATCGAGGATTTCAAGCGTCCCGACCGCGTCGTCATCGGCATAGAGGACGAGCGCGCGCGCGAGGTGATGTCGGAAATCTACCGGCCGCTGAGCCTCAACCAGCCGCCGCTGGTCTTCGTCGGCCGCCGCACCTCCGAGCTCACCAAATATGCGGCCAACGCCTTTTTGGCGACCAAGATCACCTTCATCAACGAGATCGCCGATCTCTGCGAGAAAGTGGGCGCCGATGTTCAGGACGTCGCGCGCGGCATCGGCCTCGACAAGCGCATCGGCGGCAAGTTCCTGCATGCCGGGCCGGGCTATGGCGGCTCCTGCTTCCCCAAGGACACGCTCGCGCTGCTGAAGACCGGCCAGGACTATAGCGCGCCGCTGCGCATCGTCGAGACCGTCGTCGCGGTGAATGATTCGCGCAAGCGCGCCATGGCCCGCAAGGTGATCGCGGCGCTCGGCGGCTCGGTGCGCGGCAAGAAGATCGGCCTGCTCGGCCTGGCCTTCAAGCCCAACACCGACGACATGCGCGACGCGCCCTCGCTCGCCATCGTCGCCTCGCTCGCCGGCGACGGCGCCAGGGTCTACGCCTATGACCCGGAGAGCATGGGCCAGGCGAAGCCGCTGATGCCGGAAGTGACCTTCTGCGACGATCCTTACGCGACGGCGGAAGGCGCCGACGCGCTGGTGATCGTCACCGAATGGGACGCGTTCCGCGCGCTCGATTTCGATCGCGTCAAGACGCTGCTGAAGACGCCGGTGATCATCGATCTGCGCAACATCTACCGCGCCGCCGACCTTCGTAAACGCGGCTTCACCTATCTGAGCGTCGGCCGCGAGTAGGCGCTCGGCCCATTGCGACGGCAAGCCCCGGTCATTCCCGGCGGCCCGAAGGCCCGACCGGGAATCCAGGGGGCGCGGATCACGCGCGGCCCCGCCGCTCGGAGAGGCTGAGAGACGTCAGCGCCGAGAGCATCGGCGGCGCTTCGCGGCGCAATTCGAGCGCCGCATTGCGCGCATTCTCCGCCGAATGGAACAAGCGTCCCTCGAGCGGGCGGAACGATTGTTTCGCCGCATAGAAGCGATAGCCATTCGCGTCGCGGGCGATCACGCCGACGGCTTCCTCGCCGAGCTCGATGATATAGGCGTCTGACATTTTCGGCCTCCTTTTCTGCGGCGCTTGCGTCCGCCTCAGAGCGGAACGAAGTGATTGAGCGCGGCGAGGGCGACGAGCGCCACGACGCCGATCCCGAGGCTCCAGCCGATCAGTTTCTTCTCGATCGGCAGCAGCGGCTCGCTGAAGCGCTGAGCGGCTTCGTCCTTGATCGTCGGTTCGGTCATGATCTTTTCTCCTCGTCTCGATCAGCCGGCGAGCGGCGGTTTGACGCCCGCGAAGAAAATCCAGGAAATCAGCAGGCCCACCCAGATCACGAAGCCGAACAGGCTCACGAGATAGACCGCGGCCAATCGCGCGACGCCGTCATCCCACAGCTTACGGAAGTTCGAGAGCACGCCGATCGAGAAGAAGGTGAGGATGAAGAAGATGACGCGGAAAGTGTTCGCCTCGGCGAGCGCCGGCGTCAGTCTCTGCGTGAGGCCGCCGCCGAGCGCCAGCGCCAGGACGATGGCGAAAGTGACGATGAAGCCCAAGATGAACTTCGGGAAGCGCTCCCAGATCTCGGAGAGCTTGGCTTTTTCGCCCTTCTCGCGATCGATGTGATTGGTCCAGATATAGGCGAGCACGAAGGCCCAAATGCCGATGAACACGTCGATGAAGACTTTCACCGTCGTCGTCGTCGAGAGAATCCAGCCGGCCTCGTATTTCACCCCCTCGGCCGCGGCCTGGGAGAGCAGCAACCCTTCGGCTATGCCGCCGGCGGCGATGGCGGCGCCGTCGGTCTTCACCGCGAGGCCGAGCCAGGCCGCCGCGACGAGCGGCTCATGCGAGAGAAAAGTCTGTGCGAAGAAGGGCAGGACGAGCACTTCCACCACTGCGAAAATGACGACGAGCGAAGAGACGATGACCGGAATCTGCGGCCGCGCGCGAATGGCGCCGCCGGTGGCGATCGCCGCCGAGACGCCGCAGATCGAAATTCCAGAGGCGAGCGGCGCCGCCCATTCGCGCGAGAAGCCGAAGTATTTGCGCGCGACGAAATAGACGACAGCCCAATAGATCAGATAGGCCTCGATGATCGCCGCGACGCCGCGCAGCAGCAGCGAAGAGGCGAGCGTCAGCTTGCTGGCCGCCGTTGCCGCGACGAAACCGCCGAGAATGACGATGGCGATCTTGATATAGAGCTCCGGCCGGATCGCCTCCTTCAGCCATTCCGCGAATTTCGGAAACAGATTGGCGATGACGAGGCCCGCGACCAGCGCGACGACGAAGCCGCCCTCATTGGTGAGTTTCAGCGACCAATCAATGCCGAATTTCGCATAATCGGCCGGCGTCACCGCCGCGAGATGCGCATAGGAGCCGATGAACCAGCTCGCATAGGCGATGGCGAAGACGATGACGAAGGCGAGCGCGAAACGCTTCACATCGCCGCCCGTCGCCCAGACCGCTGCGCTCAAAGTGGCGAGCAGCGCCAGAAAAGTCGCGCCGAGGGCGAGCGCGCCATTGAGTTCCGCATAGCTCTTCGACACCGCCGAGAGCGCTTTGGCGGGATCGACCCATACGGCGGTCGTCGCCGCCCAGCCGAGCAGATCGAGACCCACGACGCCGGCCAGCGCCAGCGCGAAGAAGAGGAGGCCGACCACAACGGACGATCCGTCCTCCGTCAGACGGAACGGCCGCTTTTCGGCCGATGACAATGCAATGTCCGACATTTCCGCACCCATATCGAAATTTCCGGGGGACGCGCCGCGCGTCTCTTTCGGAGCCTATAGGCTCATTGGAATCGTTCGTTATGTCAAATGGAATGTTCTTTTGAAAGAACCGTATCGGCAGAATGATCTCGCTCCCGAGACGGGGTCGGACGATGAATTTTTACTCGGCGTCGGCAGAAAGCTCGGACGTCACACGGCTGTCGTGTCCGATTGTTGAATATTCTCGCCTTTCAGTTGCGAGGAGAAAGTAATGACATCCGTTGCCTCGAGCGTGGAGCTGCACGACAGCGCCGACGCCCATAGTCCGAAACCCAAGCTCGATCATAAGTTCGATATACGCGCGCTTCTCGTCTTCCTCGCGATCGTCGCGCTCGGTCTCGCCTTCACGGCCTGGAGCATCTACAAGGACATCCAGGAATCCGGCGCGCCGGTCACCAATTATCTCCCCTTCATCCTGCTCGGCGTCGCGCTCCTCATCGCGCTCGGCTTCGAATTCGTGAACGGCTTCCACGATACGGCCAACGCCGTGGCGACGGTCATCTACACCCATTCGCTGCCGGCGCCGGTCGCCGTCGTGTGGTCGGGATTCTTCAATTTCCTCGGCGTGCTGTTCTCGACCGGCGCGGTCGCCTTCGGCATCGTCTCGCTGCTGCCGGTGGAGCTCATTCTGCAAGTCGGCTCGCAGGCCGGCTTCGCCATGGTGTTCGCACTGCTCATCGCGGCGATCATGTGGAATCTCGGGACATGGTGGCTCGGCCTGCCGGCCTCCTCCTCGCACACGCTGATCGGCTCGATCATCGGCGTCGGCATCGCCAACGCCCTCATGCGCGGGCGCGACGGAACGTCGGGCGTCGACTGGGGCAAGGCCACCGACATCGGCTATGCGCTGCTGCTGTCTCCGGTGGTCGGCTTCGTCTCCGCGGCGCTGCTGTTGCTGGCGCTGAAATTCCTCGTGCGCAAGCCCGAGCTCTATACGGAGCCCAAGGGTCAGGCCGCGCCGCCCTGGTGGATTCGTGGCCTGCTGGTGCTGACCTGCACCGGCGTCTCCTTCGCGCATGGCTCGAACGACGGCCAGAAGGGCATGGGCCTCATCATGCTGATCCTCATCGGCACGGTGCCCACCTCCTATGCGCTCAATCGCGCTCTGCCGGCCAGCCATCTCGAGAGCTTCTCGAAAGCCTCGCATGCGGCCTCCAAAGTCGTGGAGACCAAGGCCGCGGGCTATAATGTCCTCGGCGATCCGCGCCCGGCGGTGACCAATTATGTCGCCCAGCATCAGATCAACGAGGGCACTTATCCTTCGCTCGCCGTGCTGATCCGCGACATCTCCCATCAGATCGAGGGCTATGGCTCGATCTCGAAAATCCCCTTCGCCGTCGTCGGCAATACGCGTAACGACATCTACCTCGTCTCCGAGGCGCTGCGCTTCCTCGCCAAGGACAAGGAGGCGGAGCTCACCGACGCCGACAAGAAAGTGCTGAAGGACTATAAGGAGCAGATCGATCAGGCGACGAAATTCATCCCGCTGTGGGTGAAGATCGCCGTCGCCATCGCGCTCGGCCTCGGCACCATGATCGGCTGGAAGCGCATCGTCGTCACCGTCGGCGAGAAGATCGGCAAGCAGCATCTCACCTATGGCCAGGGCGCCTCCGCGGAGCTCGTCGCCATGGGCACGATCGCCGCCGCCGACATGTATGGCCTGCCGGTCTCGACGACGCATGTGCTCTCCTCGGGCGTCGCCGGCACGATGGCGGCGAACGGCGCCGGCGTGCAGATGGCGACGATCCAGAAGCTGCTGATGGCCTGGGTGCTCACGCTGCCCGCCGCCATCACGCTGTCGGCGTCGCTCTACTTCCTGCTGCGCCAGATCATGTGACGAAACGCCGCTCCTCCCGGCCCATTCGTAGCCGGGAGGAGCGGAAAACCATGAGTCGCCCGCCCGTTCCCTTCCGACTTCGGCGGGTGTATGGAAGTCGCCCCGACAGGCGCCCCGCCTTCGGCGGCGCCGAGCCAGGTCGACCCATGTCAGCGTCCGGCGAAACGCCGAATAATCACAAGAAGCTCGCCTTTCTCTCCTCCGGCACGCCGGAGGCCGACGAGTCGAGGGCCCGGCTCGTCGCCAAATATGGCGAGGTTCCGCCGGAGGAGGCCGATTGCATCGTCGCGCTCGGCGGCGACGGCCTCATGCTGCGCACGCTGCATCGCTTCATGGGCGCCGGCAAGCCGATCTACGGAATGAACCGCGGCTCCGTCGGCTTTCTGATGAACGAATATCGCGAGAGCGGGCTGCGCAAGCGCATCGCCGAATCCAAGCCGTCGATCATCCATCCGCTGCTGATGCGCGCCGTCAACACACATGGCGACGAATTCACCGCCCATGCGATCAATGAAGTCTCGCTGCTGCGCCAGAGCTCGCAGATCGCCAAGCTTCGCATTTTGGTGAATGGCAAGGAGCGCTTGCCCGAGCTCGTCACCGATGGCGTGCTGGTGGCGACGCCGGCCGGCTCCACCGCCTACAACCTCTCGGCCAATGGCCCCATTCTGCCGCTGGACGCGCCGCTGATGGCGCTGACGCCCATTTCCGCCTTTCGCCCGCGGCGCTGGCGCGGCGCGCTGCTGCCGGACGTCGCCACCGTGCGGCTCGAAGTGCTGGAGGCGGAAAAGCGCCCCGTCTCCGTCGTCGCCGACCATGACGAATTCCGCGACGCGCTACAGGTCGACATAGAGATGGATCACGGGACCGATCTCATGCTCCTGCACGATTCCGGCCACTCGCTGGAAGAGCGCATTTTGCGCGAGCAATTCGGCTATTGAGCTGCGACCCGCTTCGGTCGCTCATTCATGCGGGATGATGGCGTAAGGGGTCTGATAGGGCTCGACGCGCAGTGACGCATTGGCGAGCAGGCCGATCTTCGCCGTCGGCCCCTGCTCCAAAGCGCCGTCTTTTGCTCGGCGGACATTATAGCGCCAGACGGTGAGGTCGCCCTTCTGCGCGATCGCATGGGCGACCGCCCCGGCGTCGGCGGCGCCGATCGCCGCGAGCTCGGCGGCGGACAGGCCGATGATGATCTCATCCTTCACGGTGATCACTTTGAACAGCGTCGTCTTGCTCTCCTGCGCGAGCGCGCCATGCGCCCCGGCGATCGCGAGACCCAGGAGAAGCGCGCGCGCCGCGACGCGAATGCGAGAAATCATGTGTTTCGTCCTTCGACGGCTTGTCGGTGTGTGACCGCACGGACCTTTGCGGATTTCGCCGCTCGAGGTCCGTGCGCCGCCGCACGTCGAAGACGCCCTATCGCCGCCGCCGAGACACTGTCGCCGGCGTCGATTTCTTCGCGCGCGCGGCCTGGGTCGCGGGCGCGACAGTAGGCGAGGCGCTCAGCCAGAAGCGCAATTCGGGCGAGGTCGGCTTGTCATTGACGAAATAGCGGTCCTGCCAGTCGGGCGTCGGATCGAGCGGCCGGCCGAATGTGTCCTTGGCGCGATGCAGCCAATAGCGCCAAGCGTAATGATCGTAGATATCGAGCACATGGCAGGCATAGGCCTCGGCGAGGCCGCGATGGCCCTGCACGACGACGAAATTCTCGTCATTGTTATGCGAGGCGCGATAGCCGAGATTATGTGAGCCGGTCACGACGACGCAATCATCGTCGAAAGGATCGATGACGACGATCTTGTCGTGAATGATCGCATGGCCGGCCTTGGCGAGCTCGGCCTCCCATTGTCCGAAAGCGTCATCCGCGCCGACATGGCCGGCGGGAATGGCGCGATAGTCGATGTCGCCCTTCTTCACCGCGCCATGGCCCGCGCCTTCGCCGATGACGGCGACCTCGCCGTCCGGCGCATCCGCGTCGCGCTCGCCTTTCACCGCCGCGGCGAAATTGCTGGCGCGCTGCGGGCTCGTCAGAGCGCCGCGCACGAAGAGATCGGGACGATCCTTCAAAACCTCGCCCGCGACATCGAGGATCGAGACATTTCCCGGATCGAAGGCGAGGAACAATATGGCGTGCTCGGCCTTGCGCATGCGATCGAAGACGAAGCTCATATCGGCCGGGTCTTCGCGATTATGCGCCTTGGCGTTCCAGACGCCATGCGTGCTCGGCGAGAAGAACACATGCGCCTTGGCGCCGCCGTCGCTGTCGAGCACGACGGGCTCCTTCACGGCCTTCTCGTTCTGCGCCTTCACAAAGGCGCGAAACTCCGGGCTCTGGAATTTCCCGCCGCGCGCGGCGTCGCCCGTATCCTTTTCGAGCTCGTCCCAATAGGCCTGATAGAGCGCGGCGACATCGGCGTTCTCGATGATGAGCGCATTATTCGTCTGTGCGGCGAGCGCATTCATCGTCCAATTGGTGGAGCCGGTGAGCGCGGCGACCGGATGACCATCTTGCTTCAGCAGCAGGAATTTATTGTGCGGAATATGCTGGTCGGGAAGAATGCGGTCGATGACCGGCACGCCCGCCTTCTTCAGCGCGGCGCGATCGGCGGCGTCCTTGTCCTCGACCACTTCCTTGCTCGCGCCTTTTCCGATCGTCTCGCGCTCATTGCCGAGAATGATCGCGCGTTTTTCCGGATCGCCGTGATCGACCGCGCCGAGCCTCACCTCCAATCCCTTCGGATCGCTCAGCTCATAGAGCGCGCCGCGAATTTCTCCGCCGTCGCTATCGGCGCGGTCGAGCAGCGCGACGAGCCCCTCCGGCAATTGGCCGGCGAGCGTCTTGCGCAGGGAATCGTCTGGATCGGCGATATGGCGCATGAGACGATCGAGGCTGGGCTTGCCGAGCGCCTTGGTCACTGCCTGAGTGGCGACAATGCCGCGATTGAAATAGACGTCGAAAGACCCGCGTTTGGGCGTCAGCACAATGGCGTTGGTGACGAGCGGATCGACGCCCGGCAGCGGCTCCAAATGGCCGGGCGCGCCGCCCTGCGCGACGATCTCGTAGCGATAGAGCACGCCGCGCTCGGCGGCGAGATCCTTCCACCAGAATTTCTGCACCGGCGCCTGCTCGGTCGTCTGATGCTCGACGACCGGCGCCTTTTCGAAACGCGCCATGGCGGGCAGCGGCGTCTTCTTATTGGCGTGGACGTCGACGCGATAGACCGCGAAGCCGAGACAACCATCGAGCTTGTGATCGAAGCTCCAGGCGACGACAGCAATATCATTATTGGAAAATGCGAGCGCTTTCATGAAATCGGCCTCGTCGAAAAATCTGACGGGCCGATTTGAAGCGCGATTTATGACTTCGTCGTGACCGCGGACTTACGCGGCCACGAGCAGCTGCGCTTCCAGCGCTTCCATATCGACGATCGGCGCGGCGTTGACGAGAGAAGCGGCCGCGTCGCGCGCATCCTCGCGCAGCGCCTCGGCCTCGAAGCGGCGCAGCAGCGCCATCAGCCGATCGAGCTCGCCAGAATTGATCTCGTCGCAAGAGGTCAGCACGCGCTGCACCATCGCCAGCGACAGGCGCGCGCCGGCGGGGGCGCCGGCATAGCCGAAGGCCCGCTGCGCCTCGAGCGCGGCGCGATAGGCCGGCAGAAGATTGGCCGGCATCCCCGCCCGCGCATAGAGCGCAGCAAAGCCCGCGCCGTCGAAATCGCGCACGAGCCCCGCGACCTTCTCTTCGTCGAGGCCCGACAATTCGGCGAGCGTCGCCGCGAACAGCGCGCGATTGCCGGAAAGCAGCGCCCGCAGCGCGAGGCTCGGCGTCAGCCGCGCCTTGCGGCGCAAATGGCCGACCAGCATGCGCACGCCTCTGCGGCCGTCGGCCTCGTCGGCCGAGGCGGCGATGACGATATTGGCCTTGTCGCGCGCCTCCTGCATGATGCGGCGCGTGCGCTCGGGCGACAGCCAGTCGCGATCCATGACGAAAGAGGCGAGGCTCGCCGCCGTCGCCTCGACGAGATCGACGCGAACGGCCGGCGGCAGAAAGGGCCGGCCGAGCAGCGCCTCGCGCAATTGTGCGTCGTCGCCGAAGCGCTCGATCATACGACGCATGGCGAAGGCCGGCAGCTCGGCGCCGGGATTGACCGCCAGAGAAATCGCCGCCTCGCAGGCGCCGATCTCCGCGAGCGCCGAGGCGAGGCCGGTCGGCACATGGGCGCGCAGCGCTATGGCGCTCTGCGAGAAGACGTCGCCGACCGCGGCGCAATCGATGAGCTCGCTCTCGCTGAGCAGCGGCGAGCGCGACAGCACCATTGCCGCGATATCGGATTGATCATTGGCTAGCGCCGAGACGATCGAATGCGGCGCGTCGGGCGAGCTCGCGAACACCTTCGCCAGAGCGCGGCGCACCAGCGGCGAGGGATCGTCGAGCAGCGCGGCGAGCGCCGTCTCCGCCTCGCGTTTCATCGCGCCGTCGAGATCGCTGTGGAGATAGGCTCTCGCCAGCGCGCCGGCGCCTTCCACCCTGAGGGCCGTCGGCGCGGTTTGCGCCCATTGCAGAAAATTTCTTACGATCATCGGCGCTCTGGGCTCCGCCCTATGTGCTCGACCGGACTTGACGCGATCCTGGGCAGAATCGCGACTTATGGTAAATGCCCGCTTAAGATCACGGCGGCGAACAGTGGAAGAGTGGAAGATGCGGTCGTTTCTTCTCCTCGCGCCGCGCGAGGACGCGTTCGCCGTCGCTCTCACGAGCGGCGCCGACGCTCTCGTGCTCGATCTCGGCGACCCTTCCGCCCCGGCGCGCGAGGCGACGCGGGCGCAGGCCGCCGCGCTGCTCGGCCGGCCGCGTCCGCCGGGACTGCGCCTCTATGCGCGCATCGCGCCGCTCGCCAGCCGGGCGATCGACGCCGATCTCGCGGCCATCGCCGCCGCGGGAGCGGATGGCGTCTTTTTGCCGGAGGCCTGCGGCGGGGCGAGCGTGCAGCATCTTTCCGCCAAGCTCGCGGTGCAGGAGGCCGAATGCGGCCGCCTGGATGGCGCGATCGGCATCGTCGCTCTGGCGACGCAGACGCCGGCGGCCGTCTTCGCGCTGGGCAGTTATGCGAGCGCCTCCTTTCGGCTCGAGGCGCTCGCCTTCGACGTCGAGCCGCTGCGCCGGGCGTTGGGCGCGGAGCCGGAGAGCCTTTCCTGCGAGACTCCGGCGTCGCCCTTCGCCATGGCGCGCGCGGCCCTGCTGCTCGGCGCGGCGGCGGCCGGCGTCGCGGCGATCGACCGGCCTTTCGCCGATCACGCCGACGCGCGCGGGTTTTGCGAGGAATGTCGCGCCGCGCGGCGCGACGGCTTTGCGGCCAAGATCGCTTTGAATAGCGCACAAATCCCAGCGATAAACCAGACTTTCGCCGAGGCCGCCCCTGCGCTATAAGGAGGCGGCGCCCAAACGTTCATCATGAGTTCATGAAGGCGAAATCAATTTAGGCTCCCGCGCAAATGGCGAGCGGCCGTCGCGCGGCGCCGCCAGCGGGCGTGCGCCGGGCAGCCGCTCGCGACAGTCGAGACAGGTTCGAACATGTCCATCAGCGACCGCCCGCTCGGCGTATTAGGCGCCGAGGAAACCCCGCTCGCGCTCATAGAGACGCGGCGGGCGCTCGCTGGACCCGACGGCGCCCACGCCCATATCTGGAGCCTGCGCGATGCGCTGGCCGCCTTCGCGGCGATCGCCCTCTTCATGGCCCTGGCGGCGGCCCTGTGGGTCGCGAGCGGCGCGGTGGTGCCCTGGGACTCGAAGAACCATTTCTATCCCATGTTCCGCTTCCTCGGCGAGGCGCTCCGTCACGGCGACGTGCCGCTCTGGAATCCCTATCATTTCGCCGGCCATCCATCGGTCGCCGATCCGCAGTCGCTGATCTTCACGCCCACATTCTTTCTGTTCGCGCTGCTGCGCCCCGCCGCGACGATGCAGGAATTCGATCTCTTCGTGCTCGCCCATCTGCTGATGGGCGGCGCTGGCATATTGGCGCTCTGCGCCCGGCGCGGATTCATCCCCTCGGCCTCCGTGCTCGCCGCTGTGATCTTCATGCTGGGGGGCGTCGCCGCCTCGCGGCTGCAGCATACGGGCATGATCATCTCCTACAGTTTCTTCCCGCTCGCGCTGCTGACGCTGGAAATCATGCTGGAGCGGCCGCGGCTTCTCTACGGCGTCGGCTTCGGGATTCTGGCGAGCCTGATGGCGCTGGGGCGCGATCAGGTCGCCTATCTCTTTTGCCTGGTCCTCATCGCCCGCGTGCTCTACGCCGCCGCCGTCTCGCGGCGGCCGCTCGACTATCTGCTCGACCGCTGGCCGGCGCTGCTGGCCGCGGCGGCGACGGGCGGGGCGATCCTCGCCGCGCCGGTGCTGCTCACGCTGCAGTTTCTGGCGACCTCCAACCGGCCGGGCATCGCCTTCGGCGTCGCGGCCGCCGGCTCGCTCGCGCCGGTCAATCTGGCCACATTGCTCGCGCCGGACATCTTCGGCTCGCTCGACAAGAGCTATGATTATTGGGGCCCGGGCTATGACACGATGGCCGCGCCGGACTGGACCGACCGCGCCATCGACTATCTCTTCATCGGCGCCGCGCCCGTCGTGCTCGGCTTCTGGCACGGGCTCGCCGGCGGCCGCATCTTCGCCAAGGAGATGCGCTTCGTCCATTACATGCTCGCCGCCGCGCTGATCTATACGCTCGGCCGCTGGACGCCGCTTTTCGGCCCGATCTATGATTTCTTCCCCGGCGTGTCGCTCTACCGCCGGCCGGCCGACGCCGCCTTCGTGCTCAACGCCGGCTTTGCGCTCAGCGCCGCCTATCTGCTGCATCGCTATGTCGTTCACGGCGCGCCGCGGCCCTTTCAGAAAATGCCGCGCGCGCTCGCCCATGGGCTCGCCGCGGCGGCTGTGGGCGTCACGCTCGCTCTGACGCTCGGCGGGATCGGCTTCTCCTTCGCCCATGGCCATGGCAAGGAGGCGCTCCTCGCCATGGCGGCGGCGCTGGCGACGGCGGGCGCGGTAGCGGCGGCCCTCGTCGTCGGCGATAAATTCGACAAGCGCGGAATCGTCGCCATCCTCCTCGTCGCGGCGACGGCGGGCGAGCTCTTGTGGCGCAACGCCGCCGATCCGCTGAACGCGGAGCCGGCGACGCGCTATTCGATCCTCGACGAAGCCTCGGCGCAAGAACGCGGCGCCATAGCGGCGCTGCGCAAGGACATCTCCGAGCGCGCCGCCAAGGGCGAACGTCCGCGAGTCGAAATTCTCGGCCTGCCTGGCGGCTGGCAGAACGCCTCCATGATCCTCGGCCTCGAGGACACGCTCGGCTATAATCCTCTGCGCATCGCCGATTATGAGCGCGCCGTCGGGCCGGGCGACAATGCCGTCGATCCCAATCTGCGGCATTATCCGGGCACGTTCCGCGGCTATAGATGCAAGCTCGCGCGCTTGCTGGGCCTCGATTATCTCGTGCTCGGCCGCCCGCTCGCGCGCATGCCGCGGCATATGCCGCGCCCCAATGCGCTGCCGATTTTCGTCTCCGACCAGATCTATGTCTATAAGCTCGGCCGCGCCGCGCCGCGGGCCTATTTCGCCACGCGGATCGCCGGCGTCGATTCCGACGCCGCCATCGCCAAGGACGATATTCCCGATTTCGACGGAACGCGCGAGGCGCTCGTCGATCAGGCGGATCTGCCGCGGCTCGATCCCGCGCTCGCCGATCCGGCGCGGGCCGGCGGGCCGGAGGCCAAGGCGGTGATCGTTTCTTACGAGAGCGAGCGCATTCTCATCGATGTCGAGTCGGACCGCGACGGGCTGCTGGTCCTCCACGATCTCTATTATCCCGGCTGGGAGGCGCGGGTGGACGGCGCGCCGGCGCCGATCGTCAAGGCCAATATTCTGTTCCGCGGCGTGCCGACGACGAAGGGACGCCACCGCGTCGAATTCCTATTTCGGCCGTTTTCCCTCGCCAATCTGGCCTCCGCCGCCTCCACTCTGCTCGATCATCGGGAGGAGTGACATGGCGGACGGCGGGCGTCAGGATAGAGCGTTGCCTGCCGAAGTGAACACCGGTTCGGCGTTGGAAACGCGTCAAAACAAAAGCATGGAGTCTTCCCTGTTTTTATGAAACACGGAAAAACTCCGGACCGTCGAAATTCGGGCGTTCGCGCCCGCCCCTCCGATGCGGCGCATGAAGTCACAAATCCTCGTCACCTTCGCGATCCTCGTCGCGGGAGCCGGCTGCGCCGCGGCGCAGACCGCCGCCCCGCCCGCCCAGCAGAAGGGCCGCGCCGCCAAGCCCGCCCCGGTCGAGGAGGAGAAGCCGGTCGCCGTCTCGACGCTGCGCCTCTCCGCAGTCCTGACGCAAAATGACTCCAACGCGATCCGCAGCGGGCTCGTCTGGCGGATCTTCGAGGACGCAGCGCAGCCGGACGGCGTGCGCAAACTGGTCGCGGAATCGCGCGAGGCGAGCTTTTCCGAGCAATTGCCGGACGGCGTCTATATCGTCCACGCCGCCTTCGGCCTCGCGGGGGCGACGCGCCGCGTCGTCATCGAGGGCCGCAATGTCAGCGAGAAGCTCGTGCTGAACGCCGGCGCGCTGAAGCTCGTCGACACACTCGGCGACGCGCAGCTTCCGGCGCAGCGGCTGGCGATCTCCATCTATGTGCCCGAGCGCGGAAATTCCGAGGCGAAGCTGGTGCTCGCCAACGCCAGATCGGGCGAGATCATCTGCCTGCCGGAGGGCGCCTATCACGTCGTCTCGACGCTGCTCGACGTGAGCCAGGGATCGCAGGGCGACAACAACACGACCAATTCCGTCGTCACCGCCGATCTGCGCGTGCCCGCCGGCAAGATCATCGAGGCCACGCTGCGCCATCGCGCCGCGACAATGACGCTGAAGCTGGTCAAAGCGCCGGGGGGCGAGGCGCTGGCCAACACCTCCTTCTCCGTGCTGACGCCGGGCGGCGACGTCATCCGCGAATTGATCGGCGCGTTTCCATCGTTGGTGCTGGCGGAAGGCGAGTATGTCGCCATCGCCCGTCGCGAGGGCAAAACCTTCCAGACGACGTTCAAAGTGACCTCGACGCAGGATCGCGACGTCGAAATCCTCACGCAGTGACGGACAAAAAAACGGACCCGCGTGGCCTCGGGTCCGTTTCTCGAAGGTGGAAGTCGAAAGAGTTCGGCGCCCTTACTTGAAGGTCGCCGAGCTGAAGTCGATGGACAGCGAGGCGACGAAGCGCGCGCCGCACCAGCTCGACGAGCTCTGGCCGGTGATGGTGTTCACCGAGGCCACGTAATTGCCCGCCGGGTCGGAGGTGTTCAGGAAGCAGCCCGCGCGGGTGAGGTTCGAGTCGTAGTAGCGCAGGTCGAGCGTCACCACGTTCCAATTATAGGAAGCGCCGACGTTCCAGGTGTTGTAGCTGGCGAATTTGAAGCCCTTCGTGCCGAGAATACCGGTCGCCAGGAAGGCATAGTCGGGATCGATATAGCTGCCGCCATAGGCCGGGCTCGAATTGCCGATATAGTAGTGGCCGAAGGCGCCCGAGAGCGACAGCCCCGAATAATCGGTGTTGGCGAAGGGGACGACCTTGGCGTTGATCTCGGAATACAGCGCGTGGGCGCTATAGTTGTTCCAATTCGGATCATAGGCGATCTGGCCGCCGAGCGTCACATAGTCGTTCACCATCCAGCTCGGCTTGAAATAGATCTCGACGTAGCTCGGATCGAAAGCCGTGGTGGGAAGGGCCGTGTAGGAGTTCTTGAAGGTCGTGACCGGGATCGCGCCGCCGATGAACCACTGCTGGTGGTTGCTCGGATAGGCGTAGTAGATCGCGCCGAAGTCCAACGTCAGCGGGCCCCAGACGGGGCGGATGCCGGCGGTGATGTCGATCTCCGCGAGCGGGCTCGTGGGCAGGGTCACATTGGTGGCGGCGAGGCCCGTGTAGAACCAGCCGTAGCGCAGCTCCTCATAGACGCTGCCGGCCGGGCGGTGGGCGCTGTTCGAAATGCCGCGGACGATATAGTCCGACATGAATTTCGCGCCATAGGCGTAGTCGAAGCCGGCTTCCAGAACGTCGAAGTTCGGCTCGGGCCAGGCGACCAGCGGCTTCGCCTCCTCATGCTTCATGGTCTTCATATCTTCGGCGGCGCAGACGCTCGGCGCAGCGAGCGCGAGGGCGGCGACGCCTGCAAAAATGGCGGATTTCATAGGCTTAGGCTCCCCGATACTGGAATCATCCTCGTCGCAATTGTTGCGACAAAGCCCGTAGGCACTCAAGCGGAACAGGGAAGCAATTGCGTACGGCTCGAGCAAAATCGCAAGATTGACGCGATTTCTCGAACAAGAGTGGCGAAAATGTCACAATCTGAGTACGGAAGTAGACAAGTTTCGCCGATTTGAAACAACGGACGGCGCATTCACGACGGTCGCAAGGCGGACGATCGGAAGCGAAATGCGAATTACGGCGCTACGGGCTCGCCGCAGGCGCCGAACTTTTCGGCGCCCGCGGCGGGGAAACGCGTCACTCGAAACGACCGGCCGCGTGGCCGAGCATCGTGTAGACCTTGCCGGCGTCGGAGACGAGATAGCCGCGCGTCAGCGCGCCCTCGCGATCATTGCGGCTGGTGTCGGCGACGAGCCGCTCGAACTCCTGCACGTAATGGTCGACGGTGGCGTGGAAATCCGGATCGACGCGGTAGCGACGGCGGATCTCCTCATAGGTCTGCTGGCCCTGGGCCGTATAGAGGCGGCGGCTGAACAGGCCTTTCTCGCCGCGCTGAAAGCGATCCCAGAATTCGCTCACCGCGCCATGGTCGACCATGCGGGCGATATCGAGCGTGAGATTGTCCAGCGCGCCGGCGGCCTTGGCTCTCCCGGCCGCGGTATTGGCGCGCGGCGCGGCGGCGGCGGGCGCTTCGTCTCGCGAGGCGCGCGCCAATAGATCGGTGAGCCAGCCGTCCTCGGTGGTCGCGGCCGCGGCCCGCGCCGGGGGAGCAGCCGGCGGCGGGGGCGGCGGCGGAGGCTGCATCGGCCGCACGACGCGTTGCGGCTCCTCCCGCGGGGCGCGGCTCGTCCAGCTCGGCTCGGGCGTGCGCGGCGCCGGGGGGGCGACCGGTGGCGGCGGGGCCGGCGCGGCGGCGGCCGGCGGCGGGGCCTCGAAGCCGCGGCGCGCCGGAGTGGCCGGCGCGGGAGCGGCCGGCGCCGGGACGGGCTCGGCTATGTCATAGGCGCGGCCCGAGCGCGCGACAATGTCGGTGAGCTCGTTGAGCGCCTTGACCTGTTCGCCGACCACCCGACGCAGCGCGGCGGCCTGCTCGGCCGTCTCGCGCGGCAATTCCTGCGCCCCGCGACGCACTTCGGCGCGCGTCTGCTCGAGCTCGCTCTGGATCTGCATCGACATGCCGCGAATCTCGGTCGCGGCGGCGGCGAATTTCTCCGTCGCCCGGCCGAAAATATCCGCGAGCTCGTCATTGGCCTGCTCATAGGCCGCGCGCAGCGCCGCGGTGGTCTCCTCGCGCTCCCGCGACGCGGCTTCGCGCACGGCGCCGAATCGCTCGTCGACGAGCTCCGCGGTCTCGCTCGTCGCTTGGGCGATAAAGCCGCCGACGTCGCGAGCCCGCTCCTCGACGCGGCGGAAATTCTCCTCGACGAGGCCGGAGAAGGCGGCCACGGTCTCTTCGAAGTCCTTGCGCTTGTCCTCGACGAGCAGCACGAGGCTCTCCAGCGACCGACGACGCGCGTCGAGCGCTGCGTCGAGCTCGGACTGGCTCTGCGTCAGCCGCTCGGCGCTCTGCGTCAGGCTCTGCTGATGCGTCTCCATCGCGCCGACGACCGAGCCGGCGTCGCGCATGACGCCGCCCGACACTTCGCCGATCTGCGCGATATGCTGTCCGACCGTCTCGATCGCGCCCTGGAACTCGCGCAGCTTGCCGCCGAGCTCCTTCTCGAGGCTCGCGAGATTGCCGCCGGCCGCCGAGATGATCGTCTGCAGCGAGGAATTGGTCGCGCCGAGCCGGTCGAGCACCTCGGGCAGCTCGGCGCGCAGCTTCTCATTGACGTCGAGCAGCGCCCGCACGGAGCCCTCGGCGCCGTCGGTGAGCGCCTGTTTGAGCTCCCGAGTGGACTGGTCGATCGCCGACGCCAGCTCGACGCGCTTCTCGCCGAGATGCTGCACGATCGTCGAGCCGCGACTCTCGATCGCATGGGCGACGAGCTCGCCGACATTGGCGAGCTCGCGCGTCACCTCGCCGCCGCGATCGCCGAGCGTGGTCTGAATCTGGTTGAGCCGCTGCTCGAGCGTCGAGCTGATCTCGCCGACGCGCTCGGTGAGCGCCTGGCCGAGATCGCCGGTGCGGGCGTGCAGCGTAGTGTCGAGATCGCGGCGCGCCGAGGCGAGCGTCGCGTTGATCTCCTCGATGCGGGCGTTGATCGTCTCGACGACGACGCGGCTGCGTTCGCCGATCTCGCCGGAGACCGCGTCGAGACGGCCGACGACGTTGTTCTCGAACACGCCGATGCGGCCGTCCAACGTGCCGGCGATTTCTTCCGCGCGGCCGCCGAGCGTGGCGTTGATCTCCTCCGCCTTGGAGGAGAGCGTCTCGGTGAGCTGGGTCGAGCGGGCGAGCAGCACCGCATCGATATCCTTGACCTTCTCGTCGAGCGAACGAATGACCTCGCGGCCGCCTTCGCCCATCGCGCGCGCCACTTCGACGGCGTGGCGGGCGAGCGTGTCCTGGAAGGCCTTGCCGGCCGATTCGAGGCCCGAATCGACGCGGCCGACGAGCGCGTCTATGCGGTCGGCGGCTTGGCGCGTGCGGGCGTTGGAGACGGTCTCGAAGCTCTCGATCTTCGACGACATGACCGCGGCGATTTCCTCGGCGCGCGCGCCGAGCAATTCGACCAGCGCCGTGCCGTCGCCGGAAATCGTCTTGTCGATGGCCGCGAGCCGCTGGCCCACATCCTCCGACAGCCGCTGCGACTGGTCGCCGATACGCGCCGCGATCTCGTCGGCGCGCTCCGCCAGACGATCGGCCAGCGCGCCGCCCTCCTGCACGATGGCCGAATCGACCGCCGCCAGACGCTCCGACAAAGTCGCCGCGAGCTGTTCGGCATGTTCGCCGATCTGCGCCGCGATCTGGCCGCCCTGATGGCGCAGCCGCTCGTCGAACGCCGCGAGCTGATCCTCGACGTCGCGCGTGACGCCGTCGCCGCTCGCCGCCAGCGCCGCGACCAGCGCCCCGCCACGGTCGACGATCGTTGTATCCACCGCCGCCAGGCCCTCGGCCAGCGCCGCAGCGAGCTGCTGCGAGCGTTCGCCGATCTGCGCCGCGAGCGCGCCGCCGTGATGGCGGAGCCGCTCGTCGAACGCCGCGAGCTGATCCTCGACGCCGCGCGCGACGCCGTCGCCGCTCGCCGCCAGCGCCGCGACCAGCGCGCCGCCCTGATCGATGATCGTCGTATCCACCGCCGCCAGGCGCTCGGTGAGCGCCGCGGCGAGCTGCTCGGAATGTTCGCCGATCTGCGCGGCCAGCAGATTGCTGCGATTGCGCAGCGCCTCGTCGAAAGCCGCGAGCTGGTCGCCGACATCGCGGCTGAAGCCTTCGCCATTGGCGGCGAGCGCCGCGACCAGCGCGGCGCCCTCGTTGACGATCGTCGAATCGACGGCCGCCATGCGGTCGGAGAGCTCCGCCGCGAGCTGCTGCGAATGCTCGCCGATCTGCGCGGTGAGCTCGCCGCCGCGATTGCGCAGCGCCTCGTCGAAGGCGGCGAGCTGTTCGCCGACGTCGCGGCTGAAGCCTTCGCCATTGGCGGCGAGCGCCGCCACCAATGCGGCGCCCTCGTTGACGATGGTCGAGTCGACGGCCGCCAGACGATCGGAGAGCTCCGCCGCGAGCTGCTGCGAATGCTCGCCGATCTGCGCGGTGAGTTCGCCGCCGCGATTGCGCAGCGCCTCGTCGAAGGCGGCGAGCTGCTCGCCGATATCGCGCGTGAAACCTTCGCCATTGGCGGCGATGGCCGCCACCAGCGCGGCGCCCTCGTTGACGATGGCCGAGTCGACCGCCGTGAGACGATCGGTGAGCTCCGCCGCGAGTTGCTGCGAATGTTCGGCGATCTGCGCGGCGAGCTGGCCGCTCTGCGCGCGCAAGGTCTCGTCGAAAGCGACGAGCTGCTCGGCCACCTCGCGAGCGAGTCCCTCGCCGCTCGAAGCGAGCGCGCCGACCAGCGCGCCGCCCTGGTCGATGGCCATCGCCTCGAAGGCCGCGATGCGGTCTGACAAGGCCTCCTCGATGCGCTCGCCCTGGGTCGCGATGGCGAGAGCCGCCTCGCTCGCCGTGGCGGCGAAACGCTCCTGCAGCGACGCCGATTGCTCGGCGAGCGTCGCCGCGACTTCGGCGACGCCCTGGGTGAGGCCGGCGCGAAGCTCGGCGCCGCCGATGGCGAAGGCGGCCTCGGCGCGGTTCTGCGTCTCCTCCAGCGTGCGCGACACTTGCGCCGTGGCTTCCTCGAGCGCGTCCAGCCGAGTGACCAGCACGCCGTCGACCCATTCCGCCTGCTCGGTGACGCGGGCGACGACGTCGCCGCTCTGCCGTGTGACCTGATCCTCGAATGCGGTGAGCCGCTCGGACAGCACCGAGGCGATGCGGTCCGACTGCTCGGTGACGCGCGTCGCGACCTCGTCGCCATGGCGCACGACGGTTTCCTCGAAAGCCGCGAGGCCTTGGGAGAGATAGGCGCCGATCTCGTCGCCGCGCTCGACGAGCCGCAACACGGTCTCGTCGCCGCGGCCCGCGATCCGCTCCTCGAAAGAAGCGAGCCCTTCGGCGATGGCCGCGCCGACCCGCTCGCCCTGCTGCAAGAACCGCGTCGCGGTCTCCTCGCTCTGCTGCACGACCTGTTCGCGGAAGGCCTCGAGCCCCCCAGCGACGGCCGCCGTCGCGCGCTCGCTCTGCTCCTCGAGGCTCGACAATGTCGCCTCGTGCTGCTGCGCGAGACGATCCTCGAAAGCGGCGATTCCTTCCGCCACGGCGAGGCCCAGCGCTTCGCCATGGGCGGAGAGCCGCGCGGCGGCCTCTTCGCTCTGGCCGAGCACGCGCGTCTCGAATTTGGCGAGTCCTTCGGTGACGATTCCGCCGAGCGTGTCGCCGTGCGCGACGAGGCGCTGCGCCACATCCTCGCCATGTCCGAGGATGCGCGCCTCGAAGGCTGCGAGGCCCTCGGAAACCGCGACGCCGAGCGCATCGCCGTGAACGACGAGGCGTTCCGCCGCCTGCTCGCCCTGGCCGACCACGCGCTCCTCGAAAGCCGCGAGGCTCTCGGAAACCGTGGAGCCGATCGCCTCCGCATGGGCGACGAGACGCTCCGTCGCTTCGGCGCTGTGGCCGGTCACGCGCTCCTCGAAGGCCGCGAGGCCTTCGGCAACCGCCGCGCCGATCGCGTCGCCATGGGCGACGAGACGATCGGCGACCACTTCGCTGTGGCCGATGACGCGCGCCTCGAAAGCCGCGACGCCCTCCGAAACCGACAGGCCGATGCGCGCGCCTTCCTCGATGAGGCGCTCCGCCGCGGCGGAGCCCTGACCGGCGACGCGCTCCTCGAAGGCCGCGAGGCCTTCGGTCACCGCCGTCCCGATCGAATCCGCATGCGCCGCGAGCCGGGCCGCGACGTCTTCGCTCTGGCCGGCGATCCGATCCTCGAAAGCGGCCAGACCCTCGGTGACGGCGGCGCCGATCGTGTCGCCATGCGACACCAGACGATTGGCGACATCTTCGCTATGGCCAATGACGCGCTCTTCGAAGGCCGCCAGACCTTCCGCGACCGCCGAGCCGATGGCGTCGCCATGCAGCACGAGGCGCGCCGCCACGTCTTCGCTGTGGCCGGTGACGCGCTCCTCGAAGGCCGCGAGGCCTGCGGCCACGGCGGAACCGATCGTTTCGCCCTGCGTCGAAAGACGGGTCGCGACGTCTTCGCTGCGGCCCGCGACGCGTTCCTCGAAAGCCGCGAGGCCGGCGGCCACCGCCGAGCCGATCTCGTCGCCCTGCGTCGCGAGGCGCGTCGCCACTTCTTCACTATGGCCGATGACGCGATCCTCGAAGGCCGCCAGACCTTCCGCGACCGCCGAGCCGATGGCGTCGCCATGCAGCACGAGGCGCGCCGCCACGTCTTCGCTGTGGCCGGTGACGCGCTCCTC
>Ga0265328_10000038_pt1 | contig 91571 bp, 91 predicted proteins | sample 41624metaG_FD_202086 | JGI IMG/M metagenome (GOLD analysis project Ga0265328, IMG submission 202086) | Rhizosphere microbial communities from Carex aquatilis grown in University of Washington, Seatle, WA, United States - 4-16-24 metaG | ecosystem: Host-associated > Plants > Roots > Rhizosphere...
AATACAACGCGGCTCCTGGCGGCGGTGCATTGACAGTGTTTGCTCTATAATTAGCACTTTAATTATAAGTTAATACAAGTTAGTACTTAATAAACACCCTGCTTCGGCAGGGTGTTTTTATTTATGCCTGGTCATCTTGATTGGTTGGTAATAGTTATACAGAAGGGTATAGCTAAAGTAGAAAAATTGGTTACAATACTTAAGTTTGCAATTAAACGTTAAACGAACTTTTATTTTTAGTATTACTCTCATGAAATGCAGCGACAAAATTGTTCGCTATTTTAAATAAGGAAATAATGATGTTGAAACATGTGAAGCAGTTAAGTTTGGCTGCATTTTTGGTAATTGCTGCAAGTCCCGTTTTTGCTGAAGACCCAGCTAGTTTTGATATGGACTCAGGACGTGGTGGAGAGGCGCAACGTGTGGATGACGGCACAGAATTTAAAGTATGTGCAGATCAAGACAATATGCCTTATTCCAATTCTAAATTTGAAGGTTTTGAGAACAAGATTGCCGAAGTGTTGGCAAAAGATTTAGGTAAGAAGTTGACTTATCAATTTTGGTACGACCGCATGGGCTTTTTACGTAATACTTTGAATGCAAAGCGGTGTGATGTGGTGATGGGGACAGCGCAAGACAACGATGCTGTACGTACATCTAAACCTTACTATCGTTCTGGCCATGTGTGGGTATGGCGTAAAGACAGTAATTTTAATATCACTAATTGGGATTCACCCGACTTGAAAAAAGGCTTTATTGGTATTGTAGGCCAGAGCCCAGCCACTATTCCAATGAATGAACATGGTTTAATTAGCAATGCGCGCCCATACCGTATGCAACGTGATTTAACTTTACCGCCAAGTTATTTGATAGATGATCTGGCAAAAGGCGATATAGATATTGCGATTGCTTGGGGTCCAATAGGAGGTTATTTTGCAAAACAATCTAAGGTCCCAATGGAAGTCAGATTGATTCCCCCATATGAAAATACCAATGCAATTATGAAAGCAAAAGGTAAGGAGTATTGGAATATTTCCGTAGGCGTACGTAAAAAAGATAAAGAACGTATGGCGATGATTGATGCAGCGTTAGAGCGTAACAAAGATAAAATCAATCAAATATTAGATGACTATGGTATTCCACATGTACCTGTAGTGCCTGATGATAGTGCAGAGAAAATATCTCACGAACGTTCTGAGGAATCCCGTGGTGCAATCGTTCCTAAATCCGAGTAGAATATTAAATTTATTTTGTGACAAAATAATGTCAACCAAGTAGAAATTATGTTCGTTAATTTAGCATACGTTTAACAATGCAGATTGCATGTAAGGCGTTGCTCATATTGTATAAAAGATTAGGAGATAACATGTTCGGCAATAAAGCACTAAGGTCAACTTTATTCGTTTCTATGTTGACAATAGCAGGTCTTACACTTTCATTTCAAGCAAATGCAGCGTGTGATTTAGTTTCAACAAAAGACAATAGCCCACTAAAAATTAAGGTACTTGATACTGACACACCTGAAGCGAAGGAGTTTTTGGCGACTTGCAAGAACCCTTACACCGCAAAATTTGCTGCAGATGCAGAAGCTGCAAAAACAGGTAGGAAAGTAATGACATTTAATGGATGCACTGGCTGCCATGGTGGTAATTTAGGTGGCCTGATGGCGCCTTCACTTGTTAAGAACGGCGGTACAGGTGCTTTCGATACAAAATGGGTTTATGAAAAAGACGCTACGGATAAAGGTATGTTTGAAACTATCTCTGGTGGTACGCCGGGCGTTTCAGGGGGTACTATGTTTATTTGGAACAATCAGCTAGAGGGTCATACAGGTGACGGTTTAACAACAGATGAAATTCTGAAAGCTATTGGTTACATTCGTACAGTATATAAAGGTGATGGTGAAAAAACCTGGTTAAAATAAGCTGTTAACTTATAAATATCAAAAAATTAAAACGACTATTGTATAATTATAATAGTCGTTTTTTTATTATAAAAATTAATTATCGATAAAGTTTGGGAGGGGTATATGAGACAGCTTAAAATAAGTGTCATTCTAGTTTTGATGCTATCTGCGTTAGTTGCATGTAACAAAACAGACACAAGCAATAGCAGCGGAACGGCAACCCCCTCAGCGAGCTCTGCAGATGCACCAGCAATAAGCGCCGATGCAGCGCCTACAGGTACATGTAAATTAATATCTACAAAAGACAATAGCCCGCTGCCTATTAAAGTGCTACCTACTGATACGCCAGAAGCGAAACAGTTTTTAGCAACTTGTGTAAACCCATACACAAAGCTTTATGCTAAAGACCCTGAAGCTGCTAAAGCGGGTCAAAAACAATTTAACTTTCAAGGCTGTAGCGGATGTCATGGCGGTAATGCGAACGGCTTAATGGGCCCAAGCATTATTGATGCGCAATGGGAATATCCAAAACATGCTACCGACAAAGGTATGTTTGAGACAATCGCAGGCGGCACTAATGGTAAAGGTGCAACCGCTCGTGGCAGCATGCTTACTTGGCATAATCAACTTCCTGGCCATACAGGTGACGGCTTAGACACCGATACCATTTTGAAAATTATGGCTTGGTTACGAACACAGTATGTAGGCGGCGGTGCCACTCCTTGGTTGGAAGAGAAACCATAGTAATTTACGTAACAAACAAAAACGGCTACTGTATAATTACAGTGGCCGTTTTTTATTACAATTAACACAAGTATTTCGATAAAGAATGAAGTATTTAGACGTGCTTGCCAGTGTTAGGCAAACGCGTTTACGTTTCATTAGTAGTAAATTCAATTAGGGGTCGCTTGGAAAATACTGAAAATAACTCACTCCATCATATTGTGATTGTAGGCGGTGGTGCTGGTGGTCTAGAGCTGGCAACAAGACTAGGTGATTGCTTGGGCAAAAGCAAAAAAGCAGCAATTACGCTGATCGATAATACCAGAACGCATGTCTGGAAACCTTTGTTGCATGAAATTGCAGCTGGTAGCATGAATCCAGATAAGCATGAACTGGAATATTTAGCACAGGCGCACTGGCATCACTTTCGCTTCAGATTAGGTCGCATGGACGGGCTAAATCGTGCTACAAATGAAGTTTACATCGAGCCATTTTATGATGAAGATGGTATTGAAGTGATTCCCCGACGCACGTTTAAGTATGATACTTTAGTGATAGCCGTTGGCAGCACAACTAACGATTTTGGTATTAAGGGCGCATGCGAGTATTCAATAGCACTTGATACACAAAGCCAGGCTGAAAGGTTTCATAGGCGTTTGCATAATGCGTTGTTGCGGGCACACACACAGGTTGCGCCAGTACAGGCTGGACAGCTTGAGGTGGTGATTGTTGGCGCTGGTGCTACAGGTGTTGAACTAGCTGCAGAACTACACAATACAACGCGGGAATTGACTGCGTATGGCTTGGATAAAATTGATGCTGACCGTGATATTAAAATTTCAATTATCGAGGCAAGCGATCGTCTTTTGCCAGCATTACCTCCTAAACTTTCTATGGCGGTAGATCTGGAACTTAGAAAACTGCGTGTGCATATATACACGGGGGAGCGAGTAACTGAAGTAAGTGATAAGGGTGTTTATACCCATAGTGGGCGATTCATACCTTCTCAGTTGGTCGTTTGGGCGGCAGGCATTAAGGCTCCGGATTTTTTGAAAGACCTTGCAGGCTTAGAGACTAATAGCATCAATCAATTGGTCGTAAAACAAAACCTACAGACTACTGTAGATGAAAACATTTTTGCGTTTGGCGACTGCGCAGCATGCCCATGGCCTGGACATGACGGCAATGTGCCGCCACGTGCGCAGGCTGCACACCAGCAAGCCTCATTATTAGTCAAGACGATGAAAAAGCGAGTGGCAAATAAGCTGAGTTTCTCAGATTACCAGTATAGGGATTACGGCTCATTAGTAAATTTAGGTAGATATTCTACCGTGGGTAGTCTAATGGGAGCTATTGCCGGCGGCAGTATGTATATAGAAGGCCTATTTGCACGATTGATGTATCAGTCACTTTACAAAATGCACTTAATGGCACTGCATGGATTTTTTACAGTATTTCTGCAAACGATTGCTAGGATGATTACGCGGCGTACCGAGGCGCATGTCAAGTTACATTAGAAAGTTAAATTACATTCAAAGGATTGAAAAAAAGCCGCATCAGAGGCTTTATATTGTGGAAGTATTTATATTATTGATTAGTATGCTTGCGATACAACTTATAAATCAATGCCATACTAATACTGACAAAAGCACCGAAAATAATAATGATGATATTAATCGGCAAGTTTTGATGTACCATCAGCGTGTAAATGCCAAGTAATATTAATATACCAATATTCTCATTAAAATTTTGCACAGCAATTGAATGACCTGCGCCAAGTAATGTGTGGCCTCGATGTTGTAAAAGTGAGTTCAGCGGCACTAAAAAGTAACCTGCAAGTACACCTATACAGAATAATACTACAGCCGCAACTTCTGGCGTATTTACAAATATCATTCCCATTACCAAAATACCCATCAGGATGCCTGCTGGTAGCACTTTTACAGCTTCTTCCAGCTTAACGAATAATGAGGCTCCCACCGAGCCTACAGCTATACCTACAGCTAAAATTGCTACCAGTTTGGTAGCGGCTTGTTCATCCATACCAAAAGTGATGGAGGCCCAGCGCAGTACCACAAATTGCAGTGTCGCACCGGCGCCCCAAAATAAAGTGGTGACCGCTAGCGAAACTTGGCCTTGTGGGTCGCGCCATAGGGTGGTGAAGGCATGCCAAAAATCGTGCAGTAAGTAAATAACATTACGCTGAGGAATTTTGTGATCCAATGGCACTTTGGGAATGTAGTAATTAAAACCGGCGGCCAATAGATACAGGCCAGTAATAACAGCAACTCCAATATAAGGATTGTTAGCTGAAATGGCTGAACCAAATATAGGGCCTAAAATAATTGCTGTGACAGTAGTGCCTTCCATCCAGGCGTTGGCCTTAATCAGCTGGCTTGGGGGCAATAGTTCAGTAAGTATGCCGTACTTAGCAGGCGAATAAGCTGCTGCACCAATGCCCACAATTGCGTAAGCGTATAAAGGCGGCAACCCTAGCAAGGCAAGCACACAACCTAAAAACTTAATGCCATTACTGATAAACATCACTTTGCCTTTGGGTAAGGCATCTGCAAAAGGGCCAACAAAGGGCGCAAGGGCTATGTAGGAAAATACAAAAAATTCACGTAATAGTGGTTCGTGCCATGCAGGGGCATTGAGAGTGGATAGTAGGGCTATCGCAGCAAATAACAGTGCATTGTCGGCAACTGCCGATAAAAACTGCGCAATTAAAAGGATATAGAAACCCTTAGTCATTTATATTAATTGATGCACTAAATTACAAGGCTTCTGCAGCAAAGTCAGCCAATCTTGAACGTTCTCCGCGCACTAAAGTAATATGGCCATTATGTGCCCAACCTTTAAAGCGATCTACCACGTATGTCAAACCTGAGCTGCCCTCCGTAAGGTAAGGGGTATCGATTTGTGCGATATTTCCAAGGCATACCACTTTGGTGCCCGGCCCAGCGCGGGTAATTAGCGTCTTCATTTGTTTTGGCGTCAGGTTTTGCGCTTCGTCAATAATTAAAAATTTGTGTAAAAAAGTACGGCCACGCATAAAGTTTAGTGATTTTACTTTGATGCGTGTGCGGATCAAATCTTGCGTGGCGGCACGCCCCCATTCGCCTGCGTCTTCATCAGTTTTGTTGAGTACGTCCAGATTGTCCTCTAGCGCACCCATCCATGGCGCCATTTTCTCTTCTTCTGTTCCAGGTAAAAAGCCAATATCCTCACCTACGGGAACTGTGACACGCGTCATAATAATTTCGGAATAAGTTTTTTTATCTAAAGTTTGCGTTAATGCTGCAGCCAGTGTCAGTAATGTTTTGCCAGTACCCGCTTGGCCAAGTAGTGTGACAAAATCGATGTCGGGATCCATCAATAAATTAAGTGCATAATTTTGCTCGCGGTTGCGTGCTGTAATACCCCACACATTATGTTTTGGATTCATGTGGTCGTGAACTACTTCTAGCACAGCAGTATTATTTTCTAGCTTGCGGACGATGGCATGAAACGGTTTGTCAAATTCGTAAAATACAAACTCGTTAATTAGGAAAGATTTAACAAGTGGTCCGGAAATTCGATAAAACATACGTCCAGCTTCTTGCCAGGACTCCATAGCCTTGCTGTGCTTTTCCCAGAAATCCTGTGGTAATTCTTTCATGCCGCTGTAGAGTAAGTCTGTGTCTTCTAATACTTTGTCATTAAAGTAATCTTCCGCTGGCACGCCCATAGCACGCGCTTTGATGCGGATGTTGATATCTTTACTGACCAAAATGACTTGGCGATTTGGGTGTTGTTTTTGTAGTGCTAATACCACACTAATTATTTGGTTATCAGCTTTGCTGCCAGCCAAACCCGGCAACTCAATGTTGACTTGCGAGGTTTGCAAAAATAAGCGCCCGGTTAGATGTTTGTTGCCGTTAATTGAAAGTGGACAGCCAAGCTCAAGATTTATGAGGCTGGTTCCTACTATTTCTTCTAAATATCGGCTGGCTTGGCGTGCGTTGCGGGCAACTTCTGTTACTCCTTTTTTATTGTTATCCAACTCTTCTAAGGTCACCATTGGTAAATAAATATCATGCTCTTCAAAACGAAATAAGCTAGATGGATCATGCATCAGTACGTTGGTATCAAGTACAAAGAGTTTAGTGTTTGTTGAGAATTTTTTTGCCATGGTTATTGAATAGTTATTTAGTTATAAAGTTTTAATAAAATTCAGCACTTCTTGAGCGTGGCCGTCCACTTTAACGCCACGCCATTCATGCACTAATTTACCCTTTTTATCGATAATAAAAGTGCTACGCTCTATGCCGCGTACTTGTTTGCCATACATATTTTTCATTTTTATCACACCAAAAATACCGCATGCTAGTTCTTCGGTGTCAGCCAACAATTCAAAAGGAAAGCTAAATTTAGTTTTAAAATTTTCGTGAGACTTTAAGCTGTCGCGCGAAATACCAATAATTTCGGCATTTAAAGCTTGAAATTCTGCATAACCATCCCGGAATTGAATGCCTTGCGTGGTGCAGCCAGGCGTATTATCTTTAGGGTAAAAATAGATAACAAGGATTTTGTCTTGATAATTTGAAAGTTTAAATTTTTTGCCGCTGGTTGCGGATAATTCAAAATCAGGAACGGTTTGATTAAGCATAGTCATAGTCATTTAGATACGCTCCTATTGTTGTAAAAAATTAGCATTTAGGCAAGCTTAAATTTAATCAGATATAAATATAATTACAAAATCAGACAAGCGCCAACCTTTTTTGGAAGAGGTTGATCGAAAGGCGTTACTGCGGCAGTGTTAGAGTGATGCGAGTGCCGTGTGGTGATGCAGCTTCAAATCTAATGGTGCCTCTTAGCACTTCGCATACCTTAAACGCAAATGGTATGCCCAATCCTGTGCCAAAGCGCTTAGTACTGGGCCCTGGGCTTACCGTATGCGGGTCGGATATAAAGGGCATTCCAGCGCCCTCATCGCTTATAGTGCTTGTAAAAATATTGTTACTGAGCTGCGCGCCAATAGCTATGTGGCTACCTTTTGGCGATGCATCAATCGCATTTAAAATTAAGTTATAATAAACCTGCTCTAACAAATGTTCGTCAGTGAGTATAGAGACATCAACATTATCATTGTGCTTAATTATGTTGATTTGCTTATCTCGAATTTTTTGTGCCAAAGGTAGTAACGCACCTTCCAAAATACTATCAAATCGCGTAGGATTTAGCTGTGGTTTTATAGGGTGCAAATAAGCTAATAGTGCGCCAGTCCAGCGTTCTAGCCTATCCACCGTGTTGATAATACCATGCAGCGATTCTCGCGTATCATCATCATGCGCAGGGTCGTCTAACACTTGGGCAGTAGCGCGGATGCTCGCTAGCGGATTGCGAATATTATGTGCCAGCATCGGTACGAGCAAGCCCATTGCTGCTTGCTTTTCAGTGCGAACAAGTACATCGCGGCTTGTTTGCAGCTCATCTGCCATTTTATTAATTTCTTTTGAAAGTGTGGCGAGTTCAGCCGCGCCGATTTCGGGTGCTTTGTGCTGTAAATTTCCTGCACTGATTTCGCTGGTAGCCTGCATGATTGAGTTAATTGGGTTAACGATTGCGCGCTTTAAGAATAGCCGGGACAAAAACAATAATAAGCCCGCTAATAATATGGGGATAATTAATACGGCAATAGAAACCTGCTTAGCTTCGTCCAGATGTGTTTTCAGCTCGTTCTGCTTAAGCATAAGCAGATTCTCGGCGTGTTTAGAAACAGCCTCATAACGGCTGAAAATGCCAGTTTCCATGTCTTTGTATAGTAATTTGCGCGAAGTCTCGTTTGGGCTTGCCTTATAGCGATAAAATAAGGCGGGAGCTTCATTGACAACGCTTTTGTAATTGTTTTCTAAATTGCTTATGGCCTGCTTCTCTTCCGTACCGACGGCCAATTTATTTAATTGATCAAAGTGTTTTATTATCGATTGCGTATAGTTGTTATATTCGTTTTTGGCATCAGCATCATTTAAAAAAAATGTGTCGAACAGCTCTTTCATTTGGCGATATAAATCGCCGCGAGTTTGTTGAATTTCCTGAATTAAGTAATGGATGCGTTGCGATTCTTTGGCAGATTTATCCCACAAATAAATGCCATAGCCACCGCCTGCTACCGCCAGTAAAATCAAGGCAATAAAAATAAGCTCATGCGCCAACAGCAACTCACGAAGCGATCTATGTTTGCTCGCTAGGGCCTTGTGCATTAAGGGTTTTCTAGCTTAAATGAAACTGGCACTGTGATGTTAAAGCTGCGGCCGCGCAACGCTTCAGGCGGCATAGGGAAAGGCGCAGCTTTGCGCACCATTTCTAGCGCTTGTTTATCCAGCGCTTCAAAGCCGCTTGATTCCTTTACATCGGCAGATAATACATTGCCGCTACCATCAATTTTTAAATCGAGTAAGCAATCGCCTTGCCAGCCGCGCATTTGCGCCATTTTTGGGTATTGTTTATGCTTTGCAATCGCACGACCTAATGTACCGCCATATTGACTTAAAGCGGCATTAATGTCTTCTTCAACGGGCTCTATTTTTTTTGGCTCGGGTGGAGGCGCTTTAATTTCAGGAGGCGCATCGACTTTTGGAGCAACCGCTATCACTGCTGGGGGCGGAGGTGGTTCAGTCTGTGTGAGTTGAGGTTTGCTATCTTGAATTGGCTCTAGTTTAGTTATTTTTTTGGATGGTAGTTTTACTGGCTCGGGCGCAGGTTTAATCTGTTCCACAGGCTTAGGTGGCTCCGGTAAAACGGCAGGTTTAGGCGACTTAGGTTGCACGATTTCAACAGTCAACATGTCCGGGATTTTTTTAATCGCATCAAATTTGAAATTGGGTATCACTACGAACAGCAAAGAATGCAGCAAAATAGAGCAGACAATTGCCCAAATTAACGTATTTTCGTTGATACTAGAATTTTTAATCGAAATGTTCAAGAGCGTCTAATATTTAAGCTAAGCTGTTGATTATACTACAGCTTACGAAGGATAGATAAGAATGGTTTATGGTTGTTATAAACCAAAATTTATAGATTATGTTAAATAATGCCTTCCAAAAGTTGTACATGCACTAATTCACCTGTTTCACGATTTCCGATAGATTCATTCAGCACTATGAAGCAATTAGCGACACTCATACTACTTAGCATGCCAGAACCTTGGTTGGGCAAGGGTTTTACTTTCCAAGTTCCATTTTCTTCAAACAAAATGCCCCGTTGAAATTCGGTACGCCCAGTAACTTTTTTAATGGGTTCCGTGCATTCGACATTAAAAATAGGCGGTGCCCTGTAATCCGATCCAGATAACGCTTCAAGCGCAGGTTGTACGAACTGATAAAACGTCACCATGGCTGAAACGGGGTTGCCAGGCAGGCCGAAATAATGGGCTGATTTATTATTGTTTCCTTGAACTTTTCCATAAGCCAGCGGACGGCCAGGTTTCATGTTGATTTTCCAAAACAGCACTTGTCCGTGTTGTGCTAAAAGGGCCTTCATATGGTCTGCTTCACCCACAGAAACACCGCCACTGGTAATCACCACATCGTTATTCCGCGAGGCTTCCAGCAAGGTTTTTTCTAGCAATTTTGGGTCATCAGGTACATTGCCTAAATCGCTAATATGAACTTTTAGTCGAGAAAGCATACCGAAAAGTGTATTGCGGTTGCTGTCGTAAATCTGGCCTACCGCAAGCGGCTTACCAACGCTTATTAACTCATCGCCTGTGCTAAAAAAAGCTACATTTAGCATGCGATACACACTGACTTCACCGATCCCGAGTGAGGCGATTAAACCTAAATCGGCGGGTTTCATTTTATGCCCTTTCGAAAGTACAATTTGGTTCGTTGTCAAATCCTCGCCTGCTAAGCGTATGTGCTGGCCCAGTTTTACGGCTTGATTGAGAGTGATATTTTCATCGACTGTGGTGGTCACACGTTCTTGCATTTCCACGCAGTCAGCGCCTTGCGGAATTACTGCGCCGGTCATAATTTTAACGCATTCACCTATGCCGACAATGTGCATAAATGGTCTGCCTGCTAAGGCAGTGCCTACAATTTTCAGCTGCTTTTCTGCATCCTCAAACCTAAATGCAAAGCCATCCATAGCGCTGTTGTTGTGATTAGGCACGTTGCTGGGAGACACAATATCTGCCGCTAAAACGCGCCCCAAACTCTTACGTAAAGGTAAGGTTTCGGTTTCGATTAAGGGGTTTAAAAACTGTTGAATAAATTGCCGTGCCTGCATTACGGACATGGCATTGGGATCGTAATCTTCCATGCAGCTTGGGTTGATGGCAAGGTCAGTCAGATTTTTCTGGTTCATTTGTTAAGCTTGCTTTGCATTCATGGTATTGCAATGTGTGCCATGGCCCAATTTTAATTCTAATGCGACTAAGTCATCAAACGTATTCAAGTTTATAAATGCATCAGGATTATCACTAAAATCGACTTCCACATATTTCTGGAATTTTTGCCAAGTACTCACTTTATGCTCACCGCTGGTCAAATAATCCGTCAGGCTGGGCAATACACTTTTTTTGCATAGACAAAATACTGGGTGCACATCATCATCGCTGCTTGCAACGGCAATATCTGCGCAGGCCTCAGACATGCCCCTTAAAAGCCTTTCCGCCAAATTGAGCGGCAATAAGGGCGAATCGCAAGGCACGGTTAAAACATATTCATGTTTGGCGTGTTGTAAACCCAAACTAAAACCCGCTAATGGTCCGATGAAATCTGCATTCTCATCTTGTAAAATCGGATAAGCAAGCATTTGGTATTGTGCAATTTCACGATTCGCGTTGATTAAGATTTCATCTACTTGTGGCTTTAAGCGCTCAATTACATGTTGAATCAAGGGCTTGTTTTGCAACAGTAACAGCCCTTTATCTTCACCTCCCATGCGCATAGCACGTCCGCCTGAGAGTATGATTGCTGAAACTTTCATTAACCGCCCGTATGTGACATAAATCGCACCACGGCTGGTTTGGCGCGGCGTAAATCGAAGTCGTGGCCTTTGGGTTTAACGCGCATGCTGTACAAAATGGCTTGGATAATGGGAGCGTCATCGTTTGGGTTTGCGCGTAACAGTGGCATCAGTTCGATTTTTTCTTCTTGCCCTAAACACAAATACAACTCGCCTTTGCAGGTGATGCGTACGCGGTTGCAGCTTTCACAAAAATTGTGTGAATGCGGCGAAATAAAGCCGATTTTGGTATTAGTATTTGCTACACGCCAATAACGCGCCGGACCGCCTGTGGTCTCTGTGCTGGGGAGTAGCATGTACTTACTATGCAGCAGTTTTAAGGTATCTGCATTGCTCACAAAGGTGTTTTCGCGCGCGTGACCAACTTCGCCTAGCGGCATTTCTTCAATAAAGCTGATGTCGATGTTTTTATCGATGGCAAACTGAACCAAGTCAGCTGCTTCGTCATCGTTGCTGCCACGCATCAATACAGTGTTTATTTTAATGCCTTCAAACCCTGCATGGATACTGGCTTGCAGGCCTGCTAAAACCTGCTCGATGTTGCCTGTGCGGGTGATTTTTTTAAAGCGATTTGGTTTAAGGCTGTCGATGGAGATGTTAATGCGTTTAACCCCAGCCTTTTTAAGTCCAATGGCTTGCTTTTCCAGCTGGCTGCCATTGGTAGTAAGCACTAACTCGCGCAAGCCTTTCAGCTTGCCAAGATCCTCAAATAACCAGAGTGCGTTTTTGCGCACCAGCGGTTCGCCGCCTGTGATGCGTACTTTGCTCACACCCAAGCACACAAATACCTTTACTAATCTTGCGCATTCTTCAAGGCTTAATACTTCTTCACGTGGCAAAAATGTCATGTCTTCTGCCATGCAGTATTCACAACGGAAATCGCAGCGGTCGGTAATCGAGAGGCGGATATAATCGACTTTACGTCCAAATTGGTCAATCAGGCTGGGTAAATCCATGTTTATATAATGGTTAAAGATATTGAATAAGCCTATATTCTAAGCCATTTTTGGGCTTTAACAAGCGTGTAATTAGGTATAATATGCTCGAGTTAATACTTAAATCGCTGGAGACGTTTGTGGCAACTGCATTATCCATACAACAACTAACAAAAATTGAGGCGCATATTGCAGCGCATAAAACAATGCCGGGTGCGCTGTTGCCTTTGCTGCACTCCATTCAGGACGATATTGGTTACATCCCTGAAGGTGGCTATTTGCTGATTTCGAAAGCGCTATCGCTTTCAGTAGCAGAAGTGCATGGCGTAGTGACGTTTTACCATCATTTCCGCCGCCATCCTGCAGGAAAGCATATTTTGCAGGTGTGCCGCGCGGAATCATGTCAAGCCATGGGTTCGGAAAAACTAGAAGAACATATAAAATCAACACTGGGTGTTGATTATCACGAGACTACGAAAGACGGTGCGATTACGCTGGAGCCAGTGTATTGTTTAGGTAATTGTGCCTGTTCGCCCGCAATGATGCTGGATGAAGAAGTGTATGGCCGCATGGATAAGCAAAAAGTATCAGAGTTGATTCAAGAAGCGATGGGCGCATAATGGCTAAAATCGCGCCAACTAAAGTGTATGTTCCTTGTGATTCTAGCGCGCTTTCATTAGGTGCAGACCGCACCGCCAAAGCGATTGTTACCGAAGCGCAAAAACGTGGCATTGAAATAGAGCTAATTAGAAACGGTTCACGCGGCTTGTTTTGGCTGGAGCCATTGGTGGAAGTGGGCACCGACAAAGGTCGCTTGGCATATGCTCCAGTACAGCCGAAAGATGTGGCGAGTTTATTTGATGCAGATTTTCTGAACGGCGGCGCTCATAAGCTTAATTTGGGTTTAACTGAAGAATTAACATGGCTCAAAAAGCAACAACGCCTCACTTTTGCGCGCGTGGGCATTACCGACCCCGTTTCATTGGAAGACTACATTGCGTACGATGGTTACAAAGGCTTTAAAAACGCCCTTAAATTAACCGGTGCTGAGATTGTAAAAGCGGTAACCGACTCTGGCCTGCGTGGCCGTGGCGGTGCAGCATTCCCTACCGGTATTAAATGGAACACGGTGCTGGGCTGCAAATCTGAGCAAAAATATATTGTTTGCAACGCGGATGAGGGCGATTCCGGCACCTATTCTGACCGTATGATTATGGAAGATGATCCATTCGTGCTGATTGAAGGCATGACCATTGCAGGTATAGCAGTAGGCGCAACTCAGGGTTACATCTATCTTCGCTCCGAATATCCGCATGCTTTAAAATCCTTGAATGAAGCCATTGCTAAGGCAGAAAAGGCGGGATATTTGGGTGAGAGGATTTGCGGATCAAACCACACATTTCGCTTAGAAGTGCGTCGCGCAGCGGGTGCGTATGTCTGCGGCGAAGAAACATCGTTACTGGAAAGCTTGGAAGGCAAGCGTGGCCAAGTGCGCTTTAAGCCACCTTTGCCCGCCATTGAAGGTTTATTTGGCAAGCCTACCATTGTGAATAATGTGATTTCACTCGCTACCGTGCCGATTATTTTGGATAAAGGCGCAGCATTTTATACAAACTATGGCATGGGTCGCTCGCGTGGCACATTACCGATACAACTTGCTGGCAACGTCAAGCAAACTGGTTTGGTCGAACTGGCATTTGGTGCAACGTTGCGAGAATTGCTATACGATTTCGGCGGCGGATCTGCCTCAGGGCGACCTATCCGTGCAGTGCAAGTGGGCGGACCTTTGGGAGCTTATTTGCCCGAAAGCCAATTTGATACGCCGCTGGATTATGAGGAATTTACCAAGATTTGGGCGGTCTTAGGACATGGAGGTATCGTTGCTTTTGATGATAGCGTGGATATGGCGAAAATGGCGCGTTATGCGTTTGAGTTTTGCGCGATTGAAAGTTGTGGCAAATGCACGCCTTGCCGCATTGGTTCTACGCGCGGTGTAGAAGTGATTGATAAAATAATAGCAGGCAAAGATCACTCTAAAAATATTTCCTTGGTACGCGATTTAAGCGATACCATGCTAAATGGCTCGCTGTGTGCGTTAGGAGGTATGACGCCTTATCCTGTGTTAAGTGCGTTGAATCATTTCCCGGAAGACTTCGGTTTACAGAAAAAGAAGGTAGCTGCCTAAACGGCAGGAGGTGCATCATGGATGACATTAAATACAGCGCAAACGTAGATTACGGTACGCCAAAAAGTGTGGCAGAGAAGCAAGTAACACTAACCATTGATGGCGTCGATGTGACGGTGCCTCAAGGCACATCCATAATGCACGCTGCGCAACTCACAGGTGTAACAGTGCCTAAATTATGTGCAACTGACTCGCTTGAGCCGTTTGGTTCGTGCAGACTGTGCTTGGTAGAAATTGAAGGCCGCCGCGGTTACCCGGCCTCATGCACTACACCGGTAACGGAAGGCATTAAGGTGCATACACAAACGCAAAAACTGGCTGATGTGCGCCGTGGCATAATGGAGTTGTATATTTCCGATCATCCGCTTGATTGTTTGACCTGTGCCACCAATGGTGATTGCGAATTGCAAGATATGGCAGGCGCAGTAGGGTTGCGCGAGGTGCGCTATGGCTATGATGGTGAGAACCACCTCAAATCTGCCAAAGACGAAAGCAATCCGTATTTCACTTTTGACCCTAGCAAATGCATTGTTTGCAGCCGCTGTGTGCGCGCCTGCGAAGAAACGCAGGGTACCTTTGCACTCACTATCGAAGGCAGAGGCTTTGGCAGTAAAGTTTCTGCGGGCAACAAAGACTTTTTAGAATCAGAATGTGTATCGTGTGGTGCGTGTGTGCAGGCGTGCCCGACTGCAACGTTAATCGAAAAAACGGTGATAGAAGCAGGTGTGCCGGAACATAGTGTCACGACCACCTGTGCCTATTGCGGCGTGGGCTGTAGTTTTGATGCTGAAATGAAGGGTGAAGAAGTTGTTCGTATGACACCAAGCAAACACGGTGGTGCCAATCACGGTCATTCATGTGTAAAAGGCCGCTTTGCATGGGGCTATGCCACACATAAAGATCGCATTACTACACCGATGATACGCAAAAGCATTCATGATGAATGGCAAGTAGTGAGCTGGAATGAGGCGATAAACTATGCCGCTAGCGAGATTAAACGTATCGAAGCCAAATATGGAAAAGACGCGATGGGTGGTATTACATCGTCACGCTGCACCAATGAAGAAGTGTATGTAACACAAAAATTAGTGCGTGCAGTGTTTGGTACTAATAACGTAGATACTTGTGCGCGTGTTTGTCATTCGCCAACAGGCTATGGTTTGAAACAAACCTTAGGTGAGTCTGCTGGAACGCAAACTTTTGACTCTGTAATGAAGTCGGATGTGATACTGATTATCGGTGCCAATCCAACCGACGGCCACCCGGTGTTTGCCTCGCAAATGAAACGTCGACTGCGTGAAGGGGCAAAGCTGATAATTGCCGATCCGCGTGCAATTGATTTGGTGCAAAACTCACCACATGTTCATGCTGATTATCACTTGAATTTACGCCCTGGTACTAATGTTGCGCTCATTTCAGCATTGGCGCATGTGGTGGTGACAGAAGGCCTGGTTAAAGAAGATTTCGTCAAAGCGCGTTGCGAGTGGGATTCATATATCGCGTGGCGTGATTTTGTTGCAAAGCCAGAAAATTCACCCGAAGCAATGGAATCAGTAGTAGGTGTTAAAGCTGAAATTATACGTGCAGCGGCAAGATTGTTCGCCACTGGAGGCAATGGCGCGATTTATTATGGTTTGGGTGTTACCGAACATAGCCAAGGCTCCACCATGGTGATGGGTATTGCCAACCTTGCCATGGCGACGGGTAATCTTGGCCGCGAAGGCGTAGGCGTGAACCCATTGCGCGGCCAGAACAACGTGCAAGGCTCTTGCGATATGGGTTCTATGCCACACGAATTTCCAGGTTATCGCCATGTTTCTGATGACGCGACTCGCGCCTTATTTGAAGCAGCCTGGGGCAGGCCATTAAGTAATGAGCCTGGCTTGCGCATCCCAAATATGCTGGACTTGGCAAGTGAAGGTCGCTTCAAAGCATTGTACTGTGTGGGTGAAGATATCGCACAATCTGACCCTAATACGCAACACGTGACGCATGCGCTGGAAAGTATGGAATGCGTGATTGTGCAAGATTTGTTCCTGAACGAGACCGCGATGTACGCGCATGTGTTCTTTCCAGGGGCGTCTTTTCTTGAGAAGTGCGGCACGTTTACCAATGCGGAGCGCCGAATTTCGCCGGTGCGCCGAGTAATGACACCTAAAAATGGTCATGGCGAGCAAGGTTTAGAAGATTGGGAAATTACCGCCAAACTTTCCGAAGCTTTAGGCTACCCAATGAAGTACAACCATGCTTCTGAGATCATGGATGAAATAGCAGCGCTCACTCCCACTTTTAAAGGTGTGAGCTTTAAGAAATTAGACGAACTCGGCAGCATACAATGGCCTTGTGATGATGAAAATCCAGCAGGTACACCTACCATGCACGTGGATGAGTTTGAGCGCGGTAAAGGTAAGTTCTTTGTAACGCAATACGTGCCCACCAGCGAAAAAGTGAACGCCAAATATCCGCTGATATTGACTACCGGTCGTATTTTGTCGCAATACAATGTGGGCGCACAAACGCGTCGCACTAAGAATGTAGAGTGGCATCACGAAGATGTGGTAGAAATTCATCCACACGATGCCGAAGAGCGCGGTATTAAAGAAGGCGATTGGATTGGCATCACCAGCCGTGCCGGTGAAACTGTGCTGCGCGCGAAGATTACTGAGCGTGTACAGCCGGGAGTGATTTATACGACTTTTCATCATCCGGAATCTGGCGCCAATGTGATTACGACGGATAACAGTGACTGGGCAACCAATTGCCCAGAATTTAAAGTAACAGCGGTGCAGGTCACACGTGTGAACCAGCTCTCTGATTGGCAACAGCATTACAAAACGTTTAGTGATGCGCAAATTGCTTTTGCCAATATAAAATCGAGCGAAAAGCGCAGCAATCCGCTTAAACTTTGAATAAAGTTTCACATTGAGTAAAATAAGCTTTATAGTCGCAAATTCGCCGCTTAGCGAAGTCAAGGTAAAGCGCTGGTGTGGTGATCAGGGGAGTGAGTCAAAGCTAACAGACGCCAAGGATAAAGTCGCTGAGGAAACGCCGATTGCGCTGATTTATAACGGTGTGTCGCATGCGGTGATGCTGGCAACTCCGCTAGATTTAGAAGATTTTGCACTGGGGTTTTCGCTCAGTGAAGGAATTCTGCAAGACAAAAGCGAGCTTTACGATATAGAAATAGTTGTACAGGAACAAGGCATAGAATTAAGATTAGAGGTAGCAACGGAGAGCTTTGTTAAGCTAAAAGAACGGCGTCGTAATTTGACGGGTAGAACGGGTTGTGGATTGTGCGGTGCAGAAAGTTTAGATCAAGCACTTCGATTACCTAAACTTAATAAAAACGATGCTCTGCAGACCAATATCCATACGGCTTTTGGAGCATCATCTGAAACAGTCAAAGCAAGTAGTATTCAAGCTGCTTTTCATGCAATACAGTCGAAACAAGCCTTACAACAAGCTACAGGAGCAACACATGCCTGTGCTTGGGTGAACGCGAATGGTGAAGTTGAGTTAGCGCGTGAAGATGTGGGACGGCATAATGCCATGGATAAATTAATCGGCGCATTAGCAAAGTTGCCAGTGCGTAAAAATGGATTTGTGCTGACATCCAGTCGCGCTAGCGTTGAGATGGTACAGAAGGTGGCGATGGCGGGGTACCCGATACTCGCCGCGATTTCTGCTCCTACTGGGCTTGCAGTACGCATCGCAGAGGCTTATGGGGTGACATTAGTAGGGTTTTTGCGCGATAATCAGTTTGTGATTTATACACACGATTATAGAATTAAACTTTAAAATTAATTAAAACAAAAATTATTGAATTAAAACCATGCAAACAGAAACATTAATCAATATGGCCAACCAGATTGGCGATTTTTTTGAGGCTGAGCCAAATCAAACACAAGCGCAAAAAGATATTGCCAATCATCTTAATCGTTTTTGGACAAAGGATATGCGTCAGCAAATAGCCGCACACGTGAAAGAAAAAAAGGGTGCAGGCTTGCATAGTAAAGTCATTTCAGCCATTTCAGCCTATATCAGCCTTTAATCATAGTGTCAGAAGTCATTTTACTTATACCGCTTATATTTTTAGCGGCTTTGCTTTTTTCATCGGTAGGTCATGGCGGCGCATCGGCATATTTGGCGGCATTTGCACTTATCGGCATGGCACCAGAAAGCATGAGGCCCGCGGCCTTGTGTTTAAATGTGTTGGTGGCTTCAATTGCGCTATACAAATTCTATAAGGTGCGGGCGTTCGATTGGCATTTATTTTGGCCTGTCGCAGTTACGTCGATTCCAGCAGCCTTTATTGGTGGACAACTCACTTTACCAAATCACGCTTATAAATGTATTGTCGGACTATGCTTAATTTATGCAGCCTGGACGATTTTTAGCCAAGCGAATATGCGTGACGAAATTGAGGTGAAGCCTGTGGAAAAACCAATTTTATTCATAACAGGAGCGGTATTGGGGCTACTTGCTGGTGCCACCGGAATTGGTGGTGGCATTTTTTTAAGCCCCATATTATTGTTTTTTAGCTGGGCAAAAACTAAAGTGATTTCAGGTATTGCCGCGGCCTTTATATTGGTAAACTCAATTTCAGGATTATTCGGCGTGCTTACTAAGTCACCTACTTTACCAACTGGATTAGGTTATTGGGCCGTGGCGGCGATACTGGGTGGCTTGATTGGCGCTGAATTTGGAAATAAGCGATTGGCTAACCCGACAATTAGAAAGCTGCTAGCTGTGGTGTTAGTGTTCGCTGGCAGTAAAATGTTGTTGTCAGTTTAATTATTGCGCTGAAATAGCCGGAAACTCTCTTTTCGCTCACTCGCGCGCTTACCGTGCCAAATAAGTTTCCAGTCATTTCCAAGTTTAGTTTTGATTCGGTCTTTTTCATCTTGAATCAGGTATAAATCGCAGTTGAGATTAGCGCCTGTTTCAACATTTTGAGTTTTAATATTGGCGTAGTAGTGCAATAAATCTTTTTGCGCATCACCAAGGTGGTTGCCAGTAATGCATGCAAACTTTGCTGGCAACGCATGTTTTAAGCTACCAAATACATCGTGATAACTGCGCGCAGAGTCTATCATGGGTAGCCAAAGCGTCATCAAAAGCGTCCACACACAAGTCATGCCGATGGCCCAGTTGGTTGCACCGGATCGATTAGAGTGCTGTGAGCGTAAAATTGCAAATAGCCAAATGAGTGTGACGGCAACCGCAATCACAAACGAGATCATGTCGAAGTTTAGGTGAGTCATGCCAGATAAAAACGTCAGACGTTCTTTAATTTTTGCCGGGTTGCCAGTGAGCATTGCCAGCCAGCCCAGCCAAATCAGCCCGCTCATTAGGCCAAACAAAATGAGCCCAAACCAATTTAATGCACCGGCAGTGCCGCGTTTAAGAGTTTCAATACTACCACCAGCCATGGCGGTTAAAGGGATTAGCAAAGGCAAGGCAAAGACTTCTTTGTCTTCTCCTAAACCGACTACAATGAACGCAATCACAAAAAAAGTAATAATGAGTTGAAATCTAGGCTTATTGAGCAGTTGGGTTCGATAGCGCCATAAACCCCACGCCGCTAAGGGGAGCGCGGGCCAAGCGTACCATAACAATGTTCTTATAAAATTCAAATGATTGCTACGTTCGAACTGTTCCAGGGTGAGCACCCACCATTGATCGAATATATCCGGATAAAAATAATGACATAAAATTGGCCAACCCAATAAAAATGGGCTGGCAAATATGAGAGATAAGCCAAAAACGCTGGCGAAGCTTTTGTTGCGCCAAGTATTGAAAATGCAAGGCAATGCAATACACGTGGCTAAAATAATAACTAACGGCTGTAAACCTGTTGATAAAAAGCTTACCCCCATACCAAGGCCCAATAAAACACTGGCACGGTAAGGGCGTCTTTTTGCAAGACTGAGCGCATAAAAGCTTGATGCGATACCACTTAGTGAGGATACGGCGGGCATTAAAGTATGGGCGCTTAATACTAAGCCTAGCGAGCCTATCAATACAAAAGTAGTCTGTCTTCCAAAACCTTTGCCCCATAATTCCCGACCTGTCATCCCAACTATGAGCAGTGTAATTATCATCCATAAACCTGTCGCAAGGCGCGCTGCATCGTGCAAAGGCAATATTGGGTCTAGTATTTTGGCTAAAGCGGAGGCGCTTAAATAGTAGAGCGGGGGATTAATAATTTGACTATTACTTGCGGAGGTTGGCGCCAGTAAATTGCCTGTGTCAAGTATAGTTTTTATGGTGCTGATGGTGTGTGATTCGAATGGTTTCCATGGCGCATGGCCGATTAAGCCCATACATAACCAAACTGCACATAATACAAGCAGCAAGTGTGTTTTGGCCCGCTCGCCCACTTTTGCGCGGGGAGTGGACATATTGCCTTGCCAGTCGTGATCTAAATCAAATCGCATTTTTTTGTAGTTAATTTAATTGTGACCAGTTTAGCATCCTGTAAACTTTAAATTATTAAATTCAAAAAATAGGATGAGAGAAAAATAAAAAAAGGCAGCGCAGCTGCCTTTTTTGTCAAAAAATCGACAGAAGTGTATTAAATTACATGCCGTATTTTTGTTTGAATTTCTCAACACGACCAGCTGTGTCCAGTATTTTTTGTTTGCCAGTATAAAAAGGGTGGCAAAGCGAGCACACCTCAATATTCATATCGCGGCCATGCGTTGAGCGCGTTTTAAATTTATTACCACAGCTACAGGTAACATTTATTTCTGGGTAGTTTGGATGAATTTCAGCTTTCATGCTTTTCTCTCTAAATTTAAGCAGTTTGAGTCAAGCCGCGCATTATGAATTAAATCGTTATAAATAGCAATAATCTACTGAGATACATCTAGGATATTAATGTTTATTTATACGCAATCTGTCACGCAAATGAGTTTTTCGGCAAGGTTTTGCAGCTTTAGAGACACGAATTTTTTAATTTGAACTCCCGCTTCAGCTATGTCCATTAACTCTTGGACAGCTGCCCTATAGCCGCGCTCAAAAAGCCAATATTAACATTCATATAAATTCACGACTCCATTATCATGTGCTTCATCACACAAGACTTGGAATGCCTCCATACATGCATTTCTATCGGTCACTTTCATTTGTATTCCTTTTTCTATTTTTGATAATTTCTAATGTGTATAAGTGAGTTAACGACACTTATCCTGCCAACTTTAAGTTTGGTTTACATTGGAAATACGTAAGGAATTTACGATGTTATTAAATGTTGGCATGATAAATGCTGTTAAGTCATTTGTGGGATTGCTTATGAAAAAGAAGATGCAAGAAAAGGAATACAAATGAAAGTGACCGATAGAAATGCATGTTTTGATGCTTTCAATAACTTATGCGATGAGCTAAGAAGCTCTGATTTGGTAGGGATAGATGATTGCCAATATTGGCTATTTGAGCGCGGCTATCAAGCTGCTCTTGAAAAGTTAATTAGCAATATGGCGGCTGCGGCAAAGCCTCAAAATCAAATGTTATCTGAGAAGAAATCCCATGTAGAAAAATATCGGCACACTACTTGAACGAGCCTGCCGTCAGGAGAAGCCTAGCCGCGGCGCATACTGTCAAAAAAGTCAGCGTTGTTTTTGGTCGCCTTAATTTTATCAAGCAAAAATTCCATCGCTTCTAAATCGTCCATCGGGTAAAGTAATTTGCGCAATACCCATATTTTTTGCAGCACATCTTTTTCGATGAGCAGTTCTTCTTTACGCGTACCAGATTTATTCACGTTAATCGCGGGATAGAGGCGTTTTTCGGCCATGCGGCGATCAAGATGTATTTCCATATTGCCAGTGCCTTTAAACTCTTCGTAAATAACGTCGTCCATACGTGAGCCTGTATCCACAAGGGCTGTAGCAATGATAGTGAGAGAGCCGCCTTCTTCAATATTTCGTGCTGCGCCAAAGAATCTTTTTGGTTTTTGTAGAGCATTTGCGTCCACGCCGCCGGTGAGCACTTTGCCTGAGGATGGAATCACCGTATTGTAGGCGCGTGCTAAACGGGTGATAGAGTCTAGCAAAATCACTACGTCTTTTTTGTGCTCAACTAAGCGTTTGGCTTTCTCAAGCACCATCTCGGCCACTTGCACATGGCGTGTTGCGGGCTCATCAAAGGTGGAAGCGACCACTTCGCCTTTTACTGAGCGTGTCATTTCGGTCACTTCCTCAGGACGTTCGTCGATTAATAATACAATCAAAATTACATCAGGATGATTAGCAGTAATAGCATGAGCGATGTTCTGCATCATCACCGTTTTACCGCTTTTGGGACTGGCAACCAATAGACCACGTTGGCCACGACCAATTGGTGCGATCATATCAATGACGCGACTAGTGATGTTTTCTTCACCGCGTATATCTCGCTCTAAAGTAAGTGGAATGGTCGGGAATAATGGTGTTAAGTTCTCAAATAAAATTTTATGCTTAGTATTCTCAGGTGCTTCGCCATTTACCATGTCTACTTTCACCAGCGCAAAGTAGCGTTCTCCATCTTTCGGTGTACGAATTTCACCTTGAATACTGTCCCCGGTGTGTAAGTTAAAGCGGCGAATTTGTGACGGAGATACATAAATATCATCTGGGCCAGCGAGGTAGGAAGTATCAGGAGAGCGCAAGAAACCAAAGCCGTCTTGCAGTACTTCCAGCGTACCATCACCAAAAATACTATCACCCTTTTTAGCCTTATGTTTAAGAATGGCAAAAATCAGATCCTGCTTGCGCATGCGGCTGGCGTTTTCGATTTCGTCGGCAATCGCCATTTCGACTAATTCGGTAACAGGAAGATGTTTAAGGTCAGATAAATGCATGTAAGAACTCGCTAGAAGGGAAATGCAACAGAAATAAGAGGTTTTAGAAAGCTGACCTCTAATTTAGAAGTCAGCCCAGGTAAAAGGTACTATTAAATATTGCTATCAATAAATGCTGTTAATTGAGATTTAGACAAAGCGCCCACCTTAGTAGCTTCTACATTACCATTTTTGAATAACATAAGGGTAGGGATGCCGCGTATGCCGTATTTAGGTGGCGTTTGCTGATTATCATCAATGTTGAGTTTTGCTACTTTTAAGCGGCCTGCATATTCTTTAGAAATGTCATCTAAAATGGGTGCAATCATTTTGCACGGCCCACACCACTCGGCCCAGTAATCTACTAAAACCGGTAATGGTGATTGCAATACTTCTTGCTCAAAAGCAGCATCGCTTAAATGGGTAATATGTTCACTCATTGTAACCTCTATTTTGAAATTTTATGAATTGCCAGATGTTTGCTACAGCCCAATTAGTTAAGCTTAATTGTTATTTTTAATTATTAACTGGGATTTATATATGGTAACGAATCATTTATTTATGTGTAAGTATAACAACATCATTCGTGTTATATCAAGCTGTATTGAAAGCGCTCAAATCTTGCTGTGCGCTCAACTAATTTATTGATCTGTAATTTAGTTGGATTAATATTAGTATTGAATAATAAGTTATCTCCCACTTTGCAAAATCCACGGGCAGTAATAATGCTTGCCGCTTGCTTAAGTCCGCTAAGCTCTGGTAACAACAACGCTTCGCCTTCTAGAGTGCTATTGTCGTATTTTTTTGCAGTAATAGCAGTAGCGCTAGGCGACATCAGTTCTAGCCCCACATCCAATTGATTCAATTCATTTACATTTGCCCAGCGTAATACGGCTAATTCCCATTGTTTGTTTTTGTTATTTTTCATTGCAACCACATCGCCAATACGCGCTGATGCTTGAGATGAGCTGAATTTACGCAAGGCGCAACCACCGGCACTTATGTTCAAAACTTGCCAGCGGGAAGGCTTAATCTCGCTCATTGTTGTAGCGGACTTTGTAAAGGAGTTACCGCCTTCATTTAGTAAATGATGTGTAGCAATTAACCCAACTCCCAGCTCTACGCCGTCGCTTTTTTTTGCTCTGGAGAAAATACGTTGTTGCGATTTACCAAAATTTTTAATGAGGCGTGAGAGCAAATCTTCAAAATGGTTCTCAAGCGCATAGCTAGGCAAACAGCCGTCCTTTGGCAGGATGCCCTCTTGCAATAACTTAATGTGCTGATGAATTTGTCTAGCCAAATTAACCGTCACTAAAAGAATATCAGTAGTAGCATCGGGTATATCCTGTTTTTTAGCAAATGGAGTTGGCGGTTTGTCGCCATCAAGCGCAACTAAAAATACCCCTGCAGGGCTTTCAATCAAACCTAAAGGTCTGAGTTCAGCATGAGCTGTGATATTTGATAGATAGACATCAGTTTTCAATATATCAGTACTTGCAAGATGTTGCGGATCGGCCAGCGCCATTAACAATACTTGCTTGTAGACCAAATTAACCGAACTTGCGTTATTGAGAGCGAGTTGATCTGACACTGCTAATTTTTCGGCCTCTTGTTGTAGCGCACAAAAGTACAGCTGATGCAACTCTGACCACAAACTAGCGGGTGGAGAGCGGTAGCAAAGGTGATGTACCAAAGCGATTTCTTTAAGCGCGTGAATTGCCCGCTGTACAACTTGTGCCGTAGTTTTGCTATTGTTTATATTTAATATTTTGTTTTGTAAATCTACCAACGCAAATTTGTAGCCATAGGCAAACTCTTGCCACAGCTGTGCTGCAGCATCAGCAAAGGTTTGTTCATTTTTTGTAAGTGGTAGGCTGGTATTATAAAAATGCGGGATTAAATCTTGATAAATTTGAATTGCAGTTGGGCGATATAGTTCTAAAGCGTTAAGGCGATTTGCAAATGCAACTTTTTGACTATTTAAAATTTGCAACTCATCAATTAAATCAGTTGCAGCAGTAATTGGATCGCCAAATGGAAGTTTTTGTATGAATTCTTTAATTTTATGGGTGCGAGTTTCTGCCAATAAAATTGGGTTTTGGTCTAAACTTGGCAGCTTAAGGCTGATGGGCATACAAACTCCAGTAGTAATGCTTTATATTAGAGCGTAATTTAGAATTTGTCACTTTTTTGCTTATTTATTTGGGTATTTAAAAACTTATGTTGTACAAAAAATCATTTTTTTTGTCATTCCTGATGGTAACTTTGCTAAGCATATTTACAGCGGCTTATGCAGAAAACAATTTTCTGCTAAAAGACATCACTGGTAAAACACATACACTGTCACAATATAAGGGCAAATGGGTGATTGTCAATTATTGGGCCACTTGGTGTCCGCCTTGCTTGGAAGAGGTGCCGGATTTGGTGGCTTTATATGATAGCCGCAAAAATAAAGATGTCATGATAATTGGTGTCGCTATGGATTACCAAAATGCAAAAGAAGTCACTTCATATGCAGATGATATGCTGATTTCATATCCTATTGTGCTGGGTGATGATGACGTGATGAAACAAATAGGCATTTCAGAGGTGTTGCCAACAAGCTATATCTACAACCCAAGTGGAGTGCTTATTAAAACCAAGCACGGCAAAGTCACCAAACAATATCTTGAGTCCATCATTGCACATGGAAAATAGAAAACAGGCGTAGCACAATAAAATCAATACCGGCTTGATCTTAACTGTTAAACTGGTATAGAGATACTGTTGCCTGCTTCGTCTCGAATGTTGAGCTGATTTTCATCAGCAAAGTGCATGAGTTGTTCAAAGCCTTCTGGATTTGTGTCTTTCAGCTTCATACTGACTGCTAAACAGCGTACGCCATTAACCATTTCAGGTCTTAAGTAAGGTGAGTAACGTAATTTACGGTTTTCACCAAACGTAGCAAAGGTGCTACACATGCGGTCAACCCAATCACTCGGGCGAAAAGGTTTGCCCGCGCGGGTCAGGCCTTCGATAGTAATTTCTGCAGGTTTTTTTGTTGTCATGGTGTTCATTTCCATCGTGTTAGTTCATCTGTGTTAATTTAAGTATTCGAATACTTTAACTACTTTAGTCACGCCATCAGTATTGCGGGCAATTTCCACAGCGGCATCAGCTTCTGTTTTGTTCACAATGCCCAATAAATATACAACACTATTTTCGGTGACTACTTTTACATAGTTAGCTTGAAATTTATTTTCAGTCACGAATTTAGTTTTAACTTTAGAGGTTATATAGGTGTCATTGCTACGCGAACTGAGGGATGATTTAGGGCCGATCGCAATATCATTTGTGATGGCACGTATGTTCTCAATTTCTTTCAGTAATGCCTCTGCTTTAGCTTTGGCCGCGTCATCAGGCACTTCGCCAGTCAGCAAAACATTTCGGTTATAACTGGTGACATTGACATGTGCATTTTCACCTAAATTAGATTCCATTTTGTTTACGCCTTTTAATTCGATATTTTCATCTTCTACATAAATGCCAGAAGTGCGTCTATCGGCAGCCATAGCACCGCCTGCAACTGCACCACCTGCTACGATAGGAAAGCAAGCAGTTACTTGTGTAATAACGGCTATACACAGAATTACTTTAGCGATGGTATGTTTGTAAAATGGATTCATTGATGACTCCTTAAGAATGAGATCAGTTGAAAAATACGAGAATTATAATTTGTAACCATTAATTTTTGCGAATGATACGCTTTTTATGCGTCAAATGCATTACGTATCCATTCGATATCTTGCAAGTTGGCACTACTCATTAATACGGCATCGAAGCGACAAGCACTTTCACCGTGCAGTTGTAAATAATGCTGAGCTGTCAAAATGAGTTTATTCTGTTTTTGCGGAGTAATGCTACTTGCTGCGCTACAAAACTGGCTGTTGCTTCTAAGCCCAACTTCAACAAACACAAGTGTTTTGGCATCTTTCATGATTAAATCAATTTCGCCAAATCTGCAATGATAATTTTGCGCCACCAACTTAAGGCCGTGATTCATTAAAAAAGTTGCAGCTAATTTTTCTGTTTCTAGGCCAGCATTGTTTTAATTCATTTTCATAGGCGTTAATGCGGCTTTAGCTTAAAATTCATGTATGAAGCAAGAAGGTACATTATATGTGGTCGCCACGCCAATCGGCAATCTTGGCGATATTACGCTGCGTGCTCTGGAAACTTTGAAAACAGTGGATTCGATTGCGGCCGAGGATACACGCCATACTTCTGGCTTGTTAAGTCATTTTGGCATCAGCAAAAAACTCATTGCCGTGCACGAGCATAACGAACTTCAATCAGCCAAAAAACTACTGGAGCAACTTAAAGCGGGTAAAAATATCGCGCTGGTGACCGATGCCGGCACGCCTGGCGTTAGCGACCCGGGCGCGATGGTGGTAAAAATTGTGCGTGAGGCGGGCGTAAAAGTGGTGCCGATTCCAGGCGCAAGCGCCGTCATTACTGCTTTATCAGCCAGTGGTATAGTTCAAAATGGGTTTTACTTTCATGGTTTTTTACCTGCAAGTGGCGCGGCACGGCGCAAAATTTTAGAAAATTTGAAGGCGCAGGCTGTGACTTTGGTGTTTTACGAGGCACCGCATCGCATTGTGGAATGCGTAGAAGATTTGGCGAAGGTGCTGGGCGAAGAGCGGAAAATCACGTTTTGCCGTGAGCTGACTAAGACTTATGAAACTATTTACACCTGCTCTGTGGGCCTTTCCAATGCTTGGCTGCAGGCCGATGTTAATCAACAGCGTGGTGAGTTTGTATTGTTGGTTGAAGCGGCTGCAGTAAAAGATGCGTCAGAAATTTCAGAAGCAACACTGCATGTATTAAAATTATTATTAGCCGAATTGCCACTAAAGCAAGCGGTAAAGCTGGCGGCGGAAATCAGTAATGAAAAGAAAAATATGCTTTACGAATTAGCACTAAACATTAAAAAAGTAAGCATATAAAATCGGCAACGAACATGCTCTCTCTCACGCGTAGGCATGTTTCATTGTTAGGTCAGCACGCCTGCAAGCCGTGCGCAGTAAGGCCTGCAGGCCGATGGTGTTTATAATGAAGGCGTAAGCTGTTTATTGGGTAAATTATAGGGAATAGACGATGACAAAAACACTCACCTTAACTCACCCAGACGATTGGCACTTGCATTTGCGCGATGGCGCGGCGCTCAAGGCTGTTCTGCCCGATACGGCGCGCCAGTTTGCTCGCGCGATTGTGATGCCGAATCTGCGTCCGCCAGTAACAACGACTGAGCTGGCTGCAAGCTATCGTCAGCGTATTTTGGAAGCATTGCCAAAAGGCGCGCAGTTTGAGCCGCTGATGACCTTGTATTTAACCGATAACACGACGGCAGATGAAATTAAAAAAGCCAAGATTAGTGGCTTTATACATGGCGTAAAGCTTTACCCAGCGGGTGCAACGACTAATTCAGATTCTGGTGTGACCGATCTGCTCAAATGCAGCGCAGCGCTAGAAGCCATGCAGACCGTGGGCTTGCCGCTGCTGGTGCATGCTGAGGTGACTGACGCGGATGTAGATGTTTTTGACCGTGAAAGCGTATTTATTGATCGCCACATGATGCCTTTGCTTAAGCGCTATCCTGCGCTTAAAGTCGTGTTCGAGCACATCACCACCAAAGAGGCGGCAGATTTTGTACTTAGCACCCCAGGCAATGTTGCCGCAACCATTACCGCGCATCATTTGCTGATGAATCGAAACGATATGTTTAAAGGTGGTATCCAGCCGCATCATTATTGCCTGCCGATTTTAAAACGCGAAGAGCATCGGCTTGCTTTGGTTAAAGTTGCAACGTCTGGCAATGCTAAATTTTTCTTAGGCACTGATAGCGCGCCGCACGCCAAACACATTAAAGAAGCGGCTTGCGGCTGTGCAGGTATCTATACGGCGCACGCGGCGATTGAGCTGTATGCAGAGGCGTTTGAAGCTGCGAATGCTTTGGATAAGCTGGAAACTTTCGCCAGTTTTTATGGCGCAGATTTTTATAGTTTGCCAAGAAATGCCGACAAAATCACATTATCAAAAATAAGTTGGGCTGTGCCGAATGAACTACCTTTAGGAAACGAGAGTCTAGTACCTCTAAGGGCTGGGCAGCAAGTGCACTGGAAGTTAATGTAATAGCCTTCTGAACCGGTAATAACGATTTTTTTGGGGTAAATATGCAATTTGTTAAAACTAAACTACTATTATCTGGATTGGCAATCGGCCTGATAAGCTCGCCGGTGCTAGCGGGCATGACAGACGAGATAAATCAATCGAGCTATCAGCGGGAGTTTAAATTTCTGGATGCAGACGGTAATGGAAAGTTAAGTCCCGCTGAGCTGAAGAAAGATGAGGTTTTTGATAATGGCGGCTTTAGTAAGGCAGATAAAAACCATGATGGCAATTTGAGTGAAGACGAGTACACCAATTACAAATCGGCAGTGCAGCAAAAAGAGGCCAAGCGTATAGCCAAAGATAGCGCTATTACCACAAAAGTAAAAAGCAAATATTTAATTGAAAAAAACTTTAGAAGCTTTAAAGTTAGCGTAGAAACCAAAGACGGCATTGTGATATTAAGCGGTTTTGTGAACGACGAGGCCACTAAAATGCGTGCAGCGCAAATCGCCGCGAGTGTGCAAGGTGTGAAATCGGTCAAAAATGGCTTGGTTGTGAAGCCTTAATCGCCTGATGCTAGATGCCCTGTAAGGCGCATGGATGTTGGCCTGTAAAGCATAAGGTATTGATTTTGTTAGTGTGTTAAAATAGCGCTGAAGCTAGCTAGACAGTCGCCGCCAAGCAATTGGGGGAGGAAAGTCCGGGCTGCACAGAGCAGGATGACGGCTAACGGCCGTACGCCGTGAGGCGCGGAATAGGGCCACAGAGACGAGCGTATTAAGTTACGGTGAAACGCGGTAACCTCCATCTGCAGCAAGACCAAATAGGCTGGCAATAGGCGTGGCTCGCGCTGCCAGCGGGTAGGTTGCTTGAGCGCATGAGTAATTGTGCGCCTAGATGAATGACTGTTACGTGCAGCAATGCACGACAGAACCCGGCTTATCGGCTAGCTTCTTTTTTTCTATTTGCACCTTTCAAGCAATTCAACCACATAATCAGCATTACTGATATTTCACATTCACTTAATTTTATAACTTATTGATTATTAACATGTTTGTTTTTCACATGAAAACACGCTAAGTCTTTGTCTTTAAAAGAAAAAACCTTCAAAAGTGCTTGCAAAGCGCTTTTATTTTAACTATAGTTCGATTTGTGGGAAAAAGTGGGGTTTTGTGGGGAATGACTAACTTTTGCTAAGGGTGGTTAGTGATTCCTCACTTTTTGAATTAAAAAATAGTTAAATAATTATAAGGTTTTTATTCAAACATGTTTCGCGGGGCTACAAATTTAAGTATGGATGTTAAAGGCAGGCTTGCGGTGCCGGCTAAGCATCGCGACGCGCTTTTGACGCAATCTTCAGGCAATGTGGTGTTGACCGCTCATCCGCATGGATGTTTGTTGCTATACCCGCAACCCGCGTGGGAGCCGATTCAAGCCAAGATGATGGCGCTTTCGAGCTTTGATAGACAATCTTCTAGCTTGCAGCGTTTGCTGGTGGGTTACGCAGAAGATATCACCATTGATAACGCGGGTCGCATGTTGGTTTCGCCTGCATTGCGTGATTTTGCAAGTTTAGAAAAAGATGTGATGCTGGTTGGACAAGGCAGCCATTTTGAAATGTGGAATATGGATGCCTGGCGCAAACAGCTTGAAAATGTAATGAGAGGCGATGGCATTGAGATGCCCGCGGAATTAGAAGGTTTTTCACTATGATTATGGGCGCGATGTCGGCGCCCGCAACAGCCCCAGTGTCGCCAGCAACTATGTCCTCAGTTTCAAATCACATCACGGTATTACTTAATGAGGCAGTTGACGCGTTGAATATTAAGTCAAGTGGAGTCTATATTGACGGCACTTTTGGGCGCGGCGGACACAGCCGAAAAATATTATCCAAATTAGGCAAAACAGGCCGTTTATTCGCGATGGATAGAGATTTGGCGGCAATAGAGACGGGTAAACAAATTCAAGACGCGCGATTCAAAATCGAGCATCGGCATTTTTCAGAAATCAATCAATTGGCAACAGATAATAAATTAACGCAAGTCGATGGCATTTTGCTGGATCTGGGTATTTCGTCGCCGCAAATAGACGAAGGTGAGCGCGGTTTTAGTTTTAGGTATGATGGCCCGCTCGATATGCGTATGGATCAAACGCGTGGCAAAACAGTCGCAGAACTGCTTGCTACGATTTCAGAGCAACAATTAGGAGAGGTGATAAAACATTATGGTGAAGAACGGTTTGCTAAGCAGGTTGCAAGGGCGATTATTAAGGAGCGCACAGACGGGCGCGCCATCACCACTACAGGACAGCTTGCCAAGGTCGTGGCAAGTGCAATCCCCAAGGTCGAACCGGGGCAGAACCCTGCAACGCGCACCTTTCAAGCTTTACGGATTTTCGTCAATCAGGAGCTTGAGGAGTTATCGTTAATTCTTCCGCAATGCCTGAATCTATTGGCTTCTGGAGGCAGGTTGGTAGTGATCAGTTTTCATTCGCTGGAAGATAGAATTGTGAAGAGGTTTATCAATAGTGAAGAAAATCGCGATGATTTACCTAAAAACTTTCCTATTAAAGCCAAAGATTTACCTCAAGCAAGATTAATTTCGATTGGCCGTGCCATTAAACCTAGCGCAAGTGAAATCAAGTTGAATGTGCGTTGTAGAAGCGCCGTTATGCGTGTGGCAGAAAGAACGGCAATAGCATGACCAGGCTTAATTTAATTTTGTTTTTTGTGTTAATTGCGGTGAGTTTGGGCGTGGTGACTTCTCAGGATAAAGCGCGCAAATTATATTTTGAATTAGATCAACAGCAAGAGTTGGCAAAAAAATATGAAACCGAATATGGGCAATTGCAGCTTGAGCAAAGCACATGGGCCATGCATTCGCGGATAGAAGAGCTTGCAACCAAAAGATTGCAGATGCAAGTGCCCGATGCAAAACGCATTCAAGTGATCTCGCTGGAAGAAATGAAACAAGCAGGGCTAAACGGGCAGAAATGACGCGCTGAATATGACCTACAATCAAGCACAACATTACATCGTTAAATTGCCGGCATGGCGCCGGCGTATGCTGCTCATTACAGTATTGCTTGTTTTTGCAGGATTGCTGATACGTGGTATTTATTTGCAAAGTTTACATAAAGCCTTTTTGCAACAAAAAGGCGATGCACGTTATAGCCGCTCATTAGTGTTGCAAGCGCATCGCGGCAAAATTACCGATAGAAATGGTGAACTGTTGGCCATTAGCAGCCCGGTTGAATCGGTATGGGCAAGTCCGCCTGACGTTGAGCTCGATAAACAACAAAAAGATGCCTTAGCCAAATTGCTAACGATGAAAGCCGTAGATATAGACAAAAAAATTGCCAATAAAGAGCGAGAGTTTGTTTACTTGAAGCGGCGTATATCTCCAGATTTAGCAGCCAAAGTCATGAGTTTGGAAATCCCCGGGATTTTTATGCAGCGCGAATATAAACGCTTTTATCCGGCAGGCGATGTGACAGCCCACTTGGTGGGATTTACAGGCATTGATGACAACGGACAAGAAGGATTTGAGCTTGCACAAAATAGCGTGCTTTCAGGCAAAGCGGGCAGCCGCCGAATAATTCAGGATAGACAGGGGCATATTGTTGAGGATTTGGAGGCGGTGAAAGTGCCGCAGGACGGCCATGATCTGGTATTGAGTATAGATAGACGTATTCAATATTTGGCATTTAGAGAGCTGTCAAAAGCAGTTGAATTGCATCAAGCCAAAGCTGGCGCCGCAATCATATTGGATGCCAAGACAGGTGAAGTACTCGCGATGGTCAATATACCGACGTATAACCCGAACAATCCTGTCAATATTCAAGGCAAAACGCGTAATCGTGCCATTACCGATACTTTCGAGCCTGGCTCTACTATGAAACCGGTGACGGTATCGGCTGCAATGCAGTTTGGTGATTATAAACCAGATACCAAAATACAGACCGCCCCAGGTTTCATCACCATTGGAAATGCCACCATTCACGATTCACATATGCACGGCATATTGACAGTATCGCAAGTAATACAAAAGTCATCTAATGTGGGCGCTGCAAAAATGGGCCTAAGTCTTAAAAAAGAAGAGCTTTGGAGTGCATTTAATCAGGCGGGTTTTGGTACACCAACGCATATTGGCTTTCCGGGCGAGGCGTCAGGCATTTTGAGAAACTATAAAACATGGCGTCCTATTGAACAAGCCACTATGTCGTTTGGTCATGGCATTAGCTTGACTTTATTGCAATTGGCTCGCGCCTATACCATATTTGCAAACGACGGAGAGTTAAAACCAGTTTCGTTATTGAAGCTAGCCGAGTCGCCGGTGGGTCATCAAGTATTTTCTGCGCAAGTGGCTAACGAAGTAAAAGACATGCTGGAAACTGTGGTACAACCTGGCGGCACTGCACCAAAAGCGCAGGTGGCGGGTTATCGCGTTGCAGGCAAAACAGGTACCGCACACAAGTTGGGCCTGCATGGCTATGAAGAAGATAAATACGTGGCTTCCTTTGTTGGAATGGCGCCCGCTTCTAATCCTCGTCTGATTATGGCGGTGATGATAGATGAGCCGAGCATCGCTGGCGACCAATATTATGGAGGTGCATCAGCAGCTCCGGTGTTTAGCTCAGTAATGGCGGATGCGCTACGTATGCTTGCAGTGCCGCAAGATTCGCCCAATAACAATGTCGTCATTCCTCCAGATACAACTGAAGATGTAAAAGAAGTGGTATGAGTAAATATTCGATTAAAACCTCAGTAAGCAGCATCACTTCAGATAGTCGAAAAGTGAAACCAGGAAGTCTGTTTTTGGCGTATCCAGGTCACAAAACTGATGGTCGTCAGTATATTGCTGATGCAATTGAAAACGGCGCTAGTGCAGTGCTTTGGGATTCTGAAGATTTTGATTGGAATGATGAATGGGGTATTGAAAATAAAGGAATTAAACAGCTGCGCCTGCAAGCGAGTGACATTGCGAATCAATTTTATAAAAACCCGTCGACAAAGATGTGGATGATAGGAGTTACTGGCACCAATGGTAAGACATCAATTACGCAATGGCTGAGCCAATGTTTTAACTATTTAGGGCGCAAAACTGCCGTAATAGGCACGTTAGGAAATGGCTTGCCTAACCAGCTGAGCCCGACTTCCAATACCACGCCGGATGCGGTTTTGTTGCAAGAGATGCTGGCAGATTATGTCAAGCAGGAGGTTACAACTGTCGCGATGGAAGTGTCATCGCATGGTTTACATCAAGGTCGTGTTAGAGGAGTGCATTTTGATGTGGCGGTACTCAGCAATTTAACACGTGATCATTTGGATTATCACGGGACTTTTGAAGATTACGCAGCCGAAAAACGTCGTTTATTTGATGCAAGTGGCCTTAAAGCAGCAGTGCTCAACTGTGATGATGAATTTGGCCAGGAAGTTATAGAAGACTTAAGAGAAACGGGTAAGTCAGTGTTGTCTTACGGCATTGATCACGGCGATATTAGGGCGACAGAGTTACATTTTGAAAACACACATTTTGCATTTTATGCGATCACGCCATTTGGTAATGTACCCGTTAAGGCTAATTTAATTGGCCGCTTTAATGTGTATAACGTGTTGGCAGTGCTAGCGACATTATTGGCCTCAAATGTAAGTTTAGAAGATGCAATAGTCGCAATATCTCACATTGAACCAGTCAGCGGGCGAATGCAGCAATTAGGAGGTGGGAAACTTCCATTGGTCGTCGTGGATTATGCACATACACCAGACGCATTAGAGAAAGTGCTGACAGCTTTAAAAGAGCAAGCACAGAAAGACGCTAAATTAATTTGTGTATTTGGTTGTGGCGGAAATCGTGATCCTGGGAAACGCGAGTTGATGGGGATAGTCGCCAGCACATTAGCCAATGCGGTCGTGGTAACGTCGGACAATCCGCGCGATGAGGCACCTGAAAATATTATTCAAGACATTGCTAGCGGTATGCACGGTAATTTTGCGATAGAAGAAGATCGTGCTAAAGCAATATCTGTCGGCATATTTTCAGCCAAGCCAGGCGATATCGTGTTAATCGCTGGTAAAGGCCATGAAAACTATCAAGAAATAGCAGGCAAAAAACTTCATTTTAGCGATGTTGAACAAGCTAAAGATGTGCTAAAGATATATGAAAGAACATTCCCATGATGATGCTTTCTGAGATATCTAAAGCAGTGAGTGGGCGGATGGTTGGTCCGGATGTGTTCTGCGAAAGTGTAGGGTCTGATAGCCGTCATATTGCAGAAAATCAATTATTTGTTGGTATCAAAGGCGATCGCTTCGATGGCAATACATTCGCGGTAGAAGCTATTAAACAAGGCGCAGCAGCGGTGCTTGTGTCAGATGTTAATACGCAAGCTAGCCCGTCTGTGGTCGTATCTGACACACGTTTGGCGTTAGGGCAACTGGCAAAACACTGGCGAAGTAAATTCAAGCTACCGCTCGTTGCGGTGACCGGTAGTAATGGCAAAACTACTGTAAAAGAAATGATTGCAGCGATTTTAGCAATCACGAATAAAAGTATATTGGCGACTCAGGGTAATCTTAATAACGATATCGGCATGCCAATGACGCTGTTAAAAATTCGCAAGGAACATGCTTATGCCGTAATTGAAATGGGCATGAATCATGAAGGTGAAATTCGTTATCTTACAAACTTAGCACAGCCGGATGTGGCCATAGTTAATAATGCGGGGACTGCGCACATTGGCGAAGTGGGCTCGCGCGATACAATTGCCCGCGCCAAAGGGGAGATTTATGAGGGTTTGTCTGATGAGGGCATTGCCATCATCAATGCAGATGATGATTTTGCTGATTATTGGAAATCGCTCAATACAACAAGAAAAGTCATTACCTTTGGTTTAAGTAAGAAAGCAGATGTGACCGCGACTTATCAAATAAGCGGCAATCTGACACAAATCAAGCTTAAAACACCTAATGGGAAAATTCAGTTTAGTTTGAGCGTACTGGGTGTTCATAACATTCACAATGTACTTGCAGCAAGCTCTGTTGCGGTTGCGCTAGGTATTTCTAATGCAGATATTGCACATGCCCTTACACATTTTACCGCTGTAAAAGGCCGTTTAAATTGGCTTAAAGGTTTGAATGGCGCGATTCTTATTGACGATACTTATAACGCCAATCCTGATTCAATGAAAGCTGCCATAGATGTGCTAACAAGTCAAAAAACCACCCATCTGTTTGTGATGGGTGATATGGCTGAATTGGGCGCGGATGCACCGAAAATGCACGCCGACATTGGGTTTTACGCAAAACAAAAAGGCATTAGCCAATTGTTTACTTTTGGTGAATTGAGCCAGTTGGCAGCCAAGGCATTTGGCTCAAAGGCACAACACTTTTCTACGGTAGAAGACTTAATTTCCAGCTTAAAACCATTAATGCATAAAGGTGTGATGGTGCTCGTAAAGGGTTCGAGATTTATGCAGATGGAACGAGTTGTGAGTCAATTAGTAGAAAAAAGTAACGAATTGGAGGAAAAGCCATGTTATTAGAACTAACTCGTTGGTTAGCGCACGATATCCGCGGATTCAATGTATTTAATTACATAACTCTGCGCGCGGTTTTGGCAACACTGACGGCACTAATTATTTCCTTTGTGGTAGGGCCAAAAATGATACGAAAACTCACTGAATACAAAGTGGGGCAGGCTGTGCGGGATGATGGCCCGCAAACGCATTTGGTTAAAGCTGGTACACCCACTATGGGGGGGGCACTTATTTTGGTAGCAATTTCAATTGCTACTTTATTATGGGGTGATTTGCACAACAAATATATCTGGGTGGTGTTAATTACTACGCTAGGTTTTGGTGCAATTGGTTGGGTAGATGATTACCGTAAAGTGGTTTACAAAAACCCTAAAGGGTTGTCGGCTAAAGCCAAATACTTTTGGCAAAGTGTGATTGGTTTAGGGGTGGCGGTCTTTTTGTTTAAAACTTCTACAACGCCTATAGAAACCACATTGATATTTCCATTTTTTAAACACTTGGTTTTACCTTTAGGTGCCGTAGGCTTTATTGCGTTGACTTATTTGGTAGTGGTGGGGAGCAGTAATGCGGTGAATCTTACCGATGGACTAGATGGTTTGGCGATCATGCCGACTGTGATGGTAGGTGCTGCGCTGGCTATTTTTGCTTATGTGGCTGGACATTTGTATTTCTCAAAATACTTGGGCATACCGTATGTAGCCGGTGCGGGAGAGCTCATGGTGTTCTGCTCCGCTATGGCAGGCGCTGGCTTGGGTTTTTTGTGGTTTAACGCTTATCCGGCCGAGGTGTTTATGGGTGACGTCGGTGCGCTTGCCTTGGGCAGTGCGCTGGGCGTCGTGGCCGTTATTGTTAGGCAAGAAATTGTACTGTTTATTATGGGCGGCGTGTTTGTGGTAGAGACGTTCTCAGTCGCACTGCAAGTGCTGTATTTCAAATATACCAAATATAGAACAGGGGTAGGACAGCGTATTTTTTTAATGGCGCCGTTGCATCACCACTATGAACAAAAAGGCTGGAAAGAAACGCAAGTAGTCGTGCGGTTCTGGATTATTACTATGATGCTGGTGTTGGTTGGTCTATCTACACTTAAATTAAGATGAAAATCGATATTGAAAACAAACGTGTCTTAGTGCTAGGCCTTGGTGAGACAGGGCAGTCTGCATTACGTTGGCTGGGTTCCAGAGGCGCAATCTTGTCTGTGGCTGATTCACGCGAAAATCCCCCAGGTGTGGATGAAGTGATTAAACGCATGCCGCAGGTGAAAGTTCATACGGGCGCATTTAGGCGCGAAGTTTTATTGCAGGCCGAACTGATAGTGATAAGCCCAGGCGTGGCTTTAAATGAGCCTGCAGTGCAAGTAGCGACTAAGCAAGGTATTCCCGTGATTGGTGATGTAGAGCTGTTTGCCCAATATCGTCCGAAAACTACAAAAGTCATTGGCATTACTGGTTCAAACGGTAAAACAACTGTGACGACTCTAGTGGGTGAAATCTGCAAAACGGCTGGCTTAAGCACCGTCGTGGCGGGCAACATCGGCTTGCCAGTATTGGATGCGTTGCAAATGGAAACGCCCGATGTTTATGTGTTGGAGCTTTCAAGCTTTCAGTTGGAAACCACGCAGAGCTTAAAACTTGATGCGGCAACTGTATTGAATGTATGTGAAGACCACATGGATAGATACTCCAGCATTGCAGATTACGCAGCCGCAAAAGCGCGAATTTTATTGCATGCAAACATATGTGTATTGAATCGCGACGATGCTACAACACTTGCCATGAGTAACGAAAATATGGTGACTTTTGGCCTAAATGTTGCGCCAAGTGATAAAGACTTCGGCTTGATTGAAGACGAAGGCACGCATTATTTGGCTAGCGGGCAACGCAAATTATGCAAATCAAACGAGTTGAAAATTGCTGGCCAGCATAATGTGGCCAATGCACTAGCCGCCATTGCCTTATGCAGTGCAGTAGGTATTGAAAAAACGGCAATTATTGAGGCATTGCGCAACTTTAAAGGCCTGCCGCATCGTGTGGAATGGGTTGCCAATATTGATGATATTGATTTTTATGATGATTCAAAAGGCACCAATGTAGGTGCCACTTGCGCCGCGATTGCGGGCATGACTAAAAACGACAAACCACAAAAAGTGGTCTTGATTGCCGGAGGGGATGGCAAAGGACAAGATTTTTCACCATTAGCGCCAGCCGTACAAACCAATGCCCGCGCGGTAGTGTTGATTGGGCGCGATGCACCGTTAATCGAAGAGGTTTTAACTGCTAGCAATATTCCTTTGTATCAGGCTGTGAATTTGCCCGAAGCGGTAAGTATTGCTAAGAAAGCCGCCAAGGCGGGGGATGCAGTGTTGCTATCGCCAGCTTGCGCCAGTTTCGATATGTTTAAAAATTACGTGCACCGCGCAGAGGTGTTTGTAGATGCTGTTAAGCAGTTAGAGCAAGAGAGTAGAAAGGTGGCCTCATGTTAGCCCCGGTGATGCAAAGTCGCGAGCGCATCAACGCACCTAATTATGACCAGATGTTGTTATGGGTCACCTTTATTTTATTGGGTTTGGGTCTGGTGATGGTGTATTCCGCTTCAATCGCGATGGCCGAGGCAGATAAAGCAGCTGGGCATCAAAGTACCTATTTTTTAATACGACAAACCATCTTTATCGTGATTGGCTTAGTCGCTGGTTTTGTGACCTTTCAAATCCCTATTGCTTGGTGGCAAAAAGTCGCTCCTTACTTGTTTTTATTTGGATTGGGGCTATTGGTACTTGTGCTTATTCCTGGGATCGGGCGCAACGTCAACGGCAGTCAACGTTGGCTTTCATTGTTCGTGATGAATTTGCAGCCTTCTGAGTTCATGAAACTGTTTGCAGCCATGTACGTGGCGGATTACGCCGTACGCAAAGCGCCACAGATGGATAGTATTCTGCGCGGATTTCTGCCTATGGTCGCAGTGATGGTGCTGGTAGGGTTTTTATTGTTACGTGAGCCTGATTTTGGCGCATTTGCAGTGATTGCAGCCATTTCAATCTCTATTCTTTGGCTGGGCGGCATCAATGCAAAAATCTTTGCTGGGTTATTAGCTTTACTGCCTGTGGCCATTTTTGGATTGATTAAAAGCTCTCCTTATCGTATGCAGCGTGTGATTGGTTTTATGGATCCTTGGGCAGATCCGTTCGGCAAAGGTTACCAACTTTCACACGCACTGATCGCATTCGGTCGCGGCGAGTGGTTTGGTGTGGGTCTAGGTGCGAGCGTTGAAAAGTTGTTGTATTTGCCAGAAGCACATACCGATTTTTTACTTGCTGTGATTGCAGAAGAGCTAGGTTTTGTAGGTGTGCTGACGGTGCTTGGGTTGTTTGCATGGATTGTGATTCGCTCTTTTGGGATTGGCAAAGAAGCGGTGGCTAACGAACGTTATTTTGCTGCCTTGCTTGCACAAGGCATAGGCGTGTGGATGGGCGTGCAAGGGATTATCAATATTGGCGTAAATATGGGCGTATTGCCCACCAAAGGCTTAACGTTGCCGCTACTCTCGTTTGGAGGAAGTGGCATTCTGGCCAATTGCATCGCTATGGCGGTACTGCTAAGAATTGATTATGAAAATCGCCGGCTACAGAAGGGGCTGCCAGCATGATGTTCTCATCTCCAATAACCAAATTCGGTTCAGGTACGCTGATGGTGATGGCGGGCGGCACGGGAGGACACGTTTACCCAGCCATGGCGGTAGCGGATTACATGAATGACCATGGCTGGAATGTGGTGTGGCTGGCTACAGAAGGCGGTATGGAAAACAAGTTGATTGAAGGCAAGAATTTCAGCAAAGCCATGATCAGTATGCGCGGCGTACGTGGTAAGGGTTTGTTGGGTTGGGTGTTGTTGCCGATTAAATTGGTTATAGCATTTAAACAAAGCTTTACTGCCATTCGCAAATATAAGCCTAACGTGGTGCTGGGGATGGGTGGATTTGCTGCATTTCCAGGCGGATTGATGGCTAAGCTTCTGGGTAGACCATTAGTAATTCATGAGCAAAACTCTATCGCAGGTTTAACCAATAAAACTTTAAGTTTAATCGCAAACAAAGTACTGGCGGCATTTCCTTCAGCTTTCGGCAACAAAGTAGAGTTGGTAGGTAATCCCGTGCGTCAGGACATTACGCAATTGCCATCACCAAATCAAAGATACAAAGCACGTTCAGGCAATCTGAAATTGTTGGTAGTAGGAGGCAGTTTGGGCGCTGCCGCATTGAATGAGGTGCTTCCAAAAGCACTGGCTGAATTACCCGAAAGCAGTCGTCCTGAAGTGGTGCATCAAGCAGGTGAAAAACATATCACAGCCCTGCAAGCCAATTATTTAGCCGTTGGGGTGCAGGCAGAAACCAAGGCGTTTATTCACAATATGGCTGACATGTATGCTTGGGCAGATGTGGTGATTTGCCGCGCAGGCGCGCTTACGATTGCTGAGTTGGCGTGTGTGGGTGTGGCAAGTGTATTAATACCTTTCCCCTTTGCTGTGGATGACCATCAAACCTATAACGCGAAATACTTAAGTGATGTAGGCGCGGCGAAATTGATTCAACAAACGGAATTTAATGTACAGAAAGCAGCAGAAATTTTGCGTACTTTAACTCGTGAGGTTTGCTTGGAGATGGCAATTAAAGCCAAAACATTGGCCAAGCCAGAAGCCACAGTAACGGTTGCAAAAATTTGTATGGAGATAGCCACATGAAGCATAAAGTCAAAAACGTGCATTTTGTGGGTATCGGAGGCGCGGGTATGAGTGGCATTGCTGAGGTGCTGATCAATTTAGGTTTTAAAGTCACGGGCTCTGACCTGGCAAAAAATGCTACAACACAACGTTTGGCAAGTTTTGGTGCAAAAGTTTATCAAGGTCACGCTACAGAAAACTTAAGTGCGGCGGATGTGGTGGTGGTGTCTTCTGCGGTAAATGAGAAAAACCCTGAAATCATTGCCGCTCGTAATAAGAATATCCCCGTGGTACCGCGTGCGCTCATGTTGGCAGAACTTATGCGTTTTAGACAGGGCATTGCGGTTGCAGGGACGCATGGAAAGACCACTACCACCAGTCTTATTGCCAGTATTTTGGCTGAAGCGGGCATGGACCCTACCTTTGTGATAGGTGGAAAACTTGAATCTGCCAGCGCTAATGCGCGCCTTGGAACAGGTGAATATATTGTCGCTGAAGCAGATGAATCTGACGCGTCATTTTTGCATTTAACTCCAGTGATGGCGGTGGTGACTAATATCGACCAAGACCACATGGACACTTATGAACATAGCTTTGATAAATTAAAAAGCGCATTTGTGGAATTCTTGCAGCAGCTTCCATTCTGGGGCATGGCTGTGGTTTGTGTGGATGACGCTAATATTCGCGAAATTTTGCCGCGTATAACCAAGCCAGTCATGACTTATGGTTTTAGCGAAGAAGCACGTATTCGCGCCAGAAATGTGCAAGCAGATCACGGAAAAATGCATTTTACTGTAGATCGCATAAATGGTGTAACGACGACCTTTGACGTGACCTTAAACTTACCAGGCAATCATTATGTGCTGAATGCGCTGGCCGCGATTGCGATTGCTAGTGAGTTGAATATTGAAGATAAATTTATTATCAAAGCGCTCGCTGAATTTAAAGGCGTGGGTCGTCGTTTTGAGCGTTATGGCGAGGTTGCTGCAAGAACGGGTGGGAAATTTACGCTGATTGATGATTACGGCCATCATCCAGTTGAAATGCAGGCGGTGATTACTGCCGCACGAAATGCTTTTCCTAATCGCAGACTGGTATTGGCGTTTCAGCCACATCGTTTTACCAGAACGCGCGATTGTTTTGAGGATTTTGTACGCGTACTTTCAACCGCTGATGCGGTATTGTTGACCGAAGTGTATTCAGCGGGTGAGGCGCCCATTGTAGCAGCAGATGCGCGTTCGTTAATTCGCGCCATTCGTGTGGCAGGTAGGGTTGAACCGTTATTTGTTGAAACTACAGATGAATTGCCCGAAGCCATTATAAATATGGCGCAAGCAGATGATGTGGTGATTGTAATGGGCGCGGGGTCAATTGGCCACGTTGCAGCAAAAACTAAGGAGTTAGCAAGCATATGACGCAGGTCTACGCACATTCGCAATTACTTAAAAATGAGCCGTTGGCCCGTTATACCAGTTGGCGCGTGGGGGGTAGGGCTGACCGTTTATTCATTGCAGAAAATTTGAATGAATTACAAGCATTTTTACAAACACTAGATCAGGCTGAACCCGTTTATTTTATAGGGCTAGGTAGTAATTTGCTGGTACGTGATGGCGGTGTGCGCGGCACGGTGATTGTGATGCACCAAGCGCTTAGTGATTTAAGGGTGGATGGAAAATACATCTATGCCGAGGCGGGTGTTACGTGCGGAAAGCTTGCCAGATTTTGTGCGAGCCAGTACAAACAAGGTGCAGAGTTTATGGCTGGCATCCCCGGTACAGTAGGCGGTGCACTGGCTATGAATGCAGGCTGTTATGGCTCTGAAACTTGGAATATTGTACATCAGGTATTGACCGTCGACCGGCAAGGGACATCGCATGTACGCAATGAGTCAGAATTTATTCCGAGCTATCGCCATGTGGAAATGCCGGTGCCGGATGAGTGGTTTTTAGGAGCTTGGTTTAAGTTGGAACCAGGCAATGCGGAAGAGTCATTACATAAAATCAAGAAATTGTTAGCAACAAGACTAGCGAGCCAGCCGCTTAATTTGCCTAGCGCAGGCTCTACGTTTAGAAATCCACATGGCGATTTTGCGGCAAGGTTAATTGAGGCCAGCGGATTAAAGGGCTACCAAATTGGCGGTGCACAAGTGTCACCAAAACATGCCAATTTTATTGTGAATCTAGGTAATGCGACAGCACTTGATATTGAACTGCTGATTCGACATATGAAAGATACCGTACTGGAAAAACAAGGCGTGGCATTGCAACAAGAAGTAAGAGTGATAGGCGAATATGCATAAAGAACTAAATCATTTTGGCAAGGTAGCCGTGCTGTTTGGCGGCAAATCAGATGAGCGTGAAGTGTCGCTTAAAAGTGGCGCTGCGGTGTTGGCGGCATTGCTGCGTCAAGGTGTTGATGCACATGCGTTTGATCCAGCAGCCCGCCCACTGCACGAGTTAGAAGGGTTTGATCGTGCATTCAACTCATTACATGGTCGATATGGCGAAGATGGCACTATACAAGGCGCATTGGAATTGATGGGCATTCCCTATACCGGTAGTGGAGTGATGGCATCCAGCGTAGGCATGGACAAATGGCGTACAAAATTGTTGTGGCGCGTATTAAATATAAAAACGCCCGACTTTGAAGTGGTGGATGCGCAAAGTGATTTTTCTGCCATTGAGCAAAAACTTGGGCTACCTTTGTTTGTAAAGCCAGCCAATGAAGGTTCAAGCATTGGTGTTACCAAAGTGAAACAGAAAGGCGGTCTGAAAGCTGCATATCTATTGGCTGCCAAGGCAGACCCTTTGGTGATTGCGGAAAAATATGTGGGAGGCGGTGAATATACCGTGGGCATTTTGGAAGATTCAAAATTAGGATTGATACCCCTGCCTATTGTGCGCATTGTGCCGAAAAATGAGTTTTACGATTATGAGGCTAAATATTTACGTGATGATACGGAGTATCTATGCCCTTGCGGATTGAGTGCAGAAAAAGAAGTGCAGATCCAGCAAGAAGCGCTACGAGCATTTTGTGCCGTAGGCTGTCGTGGTTGGGGGCGGGTGGATTTTTTAATGGATGAAGCGGGCAATCATTATTTTTTAGAAGTAAATACCAGCCCTGGCATGACCGACCATAGCTTGGTGCCAATGGCGGCCCAAGCGGCAGGCATGAGTTTTGATGAATTGGTGATGAAGATTTTAGCAATGACCTTAGACACAAAAATGGACAGAAATCATGTGGGATAAACCACGATTACTCAACTGGATTGCAAATTTTCTATTTGCACTAGCTGTAGTATTGATGCTGTATGCCGTGCTGTTTGTTGTGGTGCATTTGCCAATTTTCCCCATTCGTGATGTGAAGGTGGATGGGCAGTTATCACATGTAAATCGTGAGCAAATTAAATTGATTGTGGCCAAACATTTAAATGGCAATTTTTTTACCTTGGATTTGGAAAAAACACGTGATGCGTTTGAAAAACTCCCGTGGGCACGCAATGTGAGTGTGCGTCGCCGTTGGCCAGATAAGTTGGATGTCGTGATTGAGGAGCATCAGGCTTTAGCGCGTTGGGGCAATATTGCCTTGGTCAACACGCATGGCGAACTGTTTCAGGCAGCAACGGATGCAGAATTGCCGGTGTTTTATGGTCCGGGCGATGGCGTAATGGAAGTGACTAAAAACTATGGTAATTACAGCCAGATTTTGAATAAAGCGGATATCAAAATTGCGCAAGTAACATTGTCGCCACGACGTGCTTGGGAAATTAAAACGGATAAGGGTTTGTTAATAGCCCTCGGCCGCGTGGATATGGAGGCCAGATTAAATAGGTTTACGGGGGCTTATAAATCCACACTCAGTCAATTAAATGTAAAAGTGGATTATGCAGATTTGCGTTATCCCAATGGGTTTGCAGTACGCAAGCCTATAGGGTTAAAACCTGTTACACCTAAAACATTACCAGCAAAAGCAGTAACTGCAGTGCCTGTGAAGGCATGATTTAAAGAATGAAAAAGGGAGTTAAATATGAGTAAAGTTCGTGAAGATAAAAACCTGATAGTTGGGTTGGATATAGGCACATCCAAAATAGTGACCATCGTGGCGGAGCTGTTGCCAGAAGGTACTTTAAAAGTGATTGGTCTAGGGCAGCATGTCTCTCGCGGATTGAAAAAAGGTGTGGTGATCAATATTGATTCAACCATGCAATCAATTCAACGCTCGTTGGAAGAAGCAGAATTAATGGCCGATTGCAAAATTAAAACTGTGTATACCGGTATTGCGGGCAATCACATTAAAAGCCTTAATTCGCATGGCATGGTAAAAATTAAAGATGCTGAAGTCTCGCAAATGGATGTTGATCGTGTGGTAGAAACGGCGCGGGCTGTAGCTTTGCCAGCAGATCAGCAAATTCTGCATATCCTCACACAGGAGTTCATTATTGACGGTCAAGATGATGTGCGCGAACCGCTAGGCATGAGCGGCATGAAGCTTGAAGTGAAAGTGCATATTGTCACAGGTGCAGTAGCTGCCGCACAAAATATCGTGAAATGCATCAAGCGCTGTGGTTTGGAGGTGAGTGATTTGATCTTGCAACCTCTTGCATCAAGTATAGCGGTGCTAACAGAGGATGAAAAAGAGCTCGGCGTGTGCTTGGTAGATATTGGCGGCGGAACGACTGATATAGCGGTCTTCAAGAATGGATCGATTCGCCATACTGCGGTAATCGCAATTGCGGGCGATCAAATCACCAATGACATTGCGGTGGCTTTCCGTACACCAACACAATCTGCCGAAGATATCAAAATCAAACATGGCTGCGCGTTGCGCCAATTGGCCGACGTACGTGATGTGGTGGAAGTACCTGGGGTGGATGGCCGTGAGGCGCGTCAGCTATCAATACAAACACTGGCAGAGGTGATTGAACCGCGTGTGGTTGAATTGTATGAATTGGTATTGCAAGAATTGCGCCGCAGTGGCATGGAAGAAATGATTGCCTCCGGCATTGTGATTACCGGCGGCTCCGCCATGATGCGCGGCATGATTGAACTTGGAGAGGAGATTTTCCATATGCCTGTGCGTTTGGGAATGCCGCGCTATGTAGGTGGATTATCTGAAGTGGTAAGCAATCCGCGTTATGCAACAGCGGTAGGTTTGATTTTGATGGGAAAACAGCAATTAGAGCGTCACCTAAGCGGGCAGATGGAATCAAGCTCAATTGGTAGAATTTTTGACAAGATGAAAAGTTGGTTTCAGGGGAATTTTTAGTGGTTATTTGTAATTTGAAGTAGAACTAAGTTTTAAAACAGGGCAGAGCTTATGTAAATAAGCTCAAATATTAAAGGCAAAAAAGGAGAGTGAAGATGTTTGAAATTATGGAAAAAGATTCACAAGAGGCTGTGATCAAGGTCATCGGTGTAGGTGGTTGTGGTGGTAACGCAATTGAGCACATGATTACTAAAAACTTGAGCGGCGTAGAATTTATTTGCGCCAATACGGATATGCAGGCGCTTAAAAAGAGCCAAGCAAAAACGTTATTACAAATTGGTGCTGAAATTACAAAAGGTCTTGGCGCAGGAGCAAAACCAGAAGTGGGTCGTGATGCTGCATTAGAAGACCGTGATCGCATTGCTGAAATGATTGATGGTGCAGATATGTTGTTTATCACTGCCGGTATGGGCGGTGGCACGGGTACTGGCGCAGCACCTATAATTGCAGAAGTAGCCAAAGAAATGGGCATTTTGACGGTTGCTGTAGTCACAAAGCCATTTGCATTTGAAGGCAAGCGGACTAAAGTAGCCAGTGATGGCTTGGAAGAGCTTTCACAACATGTAGATTCATTGATTGTAATTCCAAACGAAAAGCTTATGGAAGTGCTTGGTGAGGATGTACCGTTTTTAGAAGCTTTTCGTGCTGCGAACGATGTATTGCATAATGCTGTCTCAGGTATAGCAGAAATCATTAATTGCCCTGGTTTAGTGAATGTGGACTTTGCCGATGTACGTACTGTCATGAGTGAAATGGGCATGGCAATGATGGGCTCGGCTGAGGCGAGCGGACCGGAACGTGCGCGTATTGCGGCAGAGCAGGCAGTGGCTAGTCCGCTGTTAGAAGATGTCAACTTGGCCAATGCACGTGGCGTTTTAGTGAACATTACCGCAAGCACCAGCTTTAAAATGAAAGAGTATTATGATGTGATGAACACCATTAAAGAGTTCACTGCAGAAGATGCTACTGTGATTGTTGGTAATGTGATGGACGAAAACATGGGCGACAAGCTGCGCGTAACCATGGTGGCAACTGGCTTGAATGGGGCGATTGCACGCCGTCAACAAAAGCCAGAATTGCGTGTAATGACAACACTAATGAATGGCACTAATAATCAACCCATGTTTATGGGCGGTGAGGTGGAAGAAGAAGCACCGGCTGTGTTCAGCCAAAATAACCGTCGCGCGCAGGTTGAGGCGATGAAAATGTCGGGTGTTGAAGAGTATGATATCCCTGCATTTTTACGCAAACAAGCAGATTAAGGTGCATGAAATTTGCTAAAATGCCAATAAAATCAATATTGGTTGGATAGTAAAGGTAATTTGATAAGGAAATAAGTGCTTAAACAAAGAACATTAAAACAGCAGGTGAGTGCTACAGGCGTCGGTTTGCATAATGGTGAAAAAGTCACGTTGACTTTGAAACCAGCTGCGATTGATACTGGCATTGTGTTTAAGCGCGCCGATTTGCCCGGTGCGCCTATGATACAAGCAAGGCCTGAGGCAGTGCGTGATACGCGCATGTGTTCTGCCCTGGAACACAATGGTGCGCGTGTCGCTACTGTTGAACACTTAATGTCCGCGTTAGCCGGCTTGGGCGTAGATAATATTATTGTCGAAGTCACTGCATCTGAAATTCCGATTATGGATGGTAGTTCTGGCCCGTTTATATTTTTGTTGCAATCGGCAGGGATTATTGAACAGTCGGCAGCTAAAAAATTTATTAAAATCAAAAAGTTAGTTGAAGTTAAAGAGAGCGACAAGTGGGTGAAATTCGAGCCTTACCACGGTTTTAAAATGGATTTCACCATTGATTTTGCCCATCCTGTTTTTGAACACTCAGGGAATAATGTCAAAATTGATTTTGCGGATAATTCGTATGTGAAGGAAATCAGTCGTGCGCGTACTTTTGGCTTTATGCACGAGGTAGAGTATATGCGCGCCAATGGATTAGCGCGCGGTGGTAGTTTAGATAACGCCATAGTGCTGGATGAGTATCGTATTTTAAATACCGATGGTTTGCGCTATGACGACGAGTTTGCCAAACACAAAGTATTAGATGCGATTGGCGATTTGTATATGCTAGGCCATCCGCTATTAGGTTCATTCACTGCGTACAAATCGGGTCATGCACTCAATAATGCTTTATTGCGTGCGTTGCTGGCTGATGCAGATGCATGGGAATATGCTACATTCGAGCATATTGAAGAAGCACCCGCTGGCTTTCAAGAGCAAACTGCTTTTTTTACTCCTAACCTGATGCCACATTTCAGTTAAATTGAGGAACATCATATTAAATGCCAATCATTCGCTTAACGATAATATTGGTGTTTATTGCAAGCTTTGTTTTGCTTGCGGCATACATTGTCACGCACAATAAAAACTACTTAATCTATTTAAAACAATTGGTTAAGTACACAGGTTGGTTATTTATTGTGTTGTTTGTGTTGTATTTAATCACACGGGTCATTCATTTATAGTACTGTAAATATGGCTATTATTTCAATTAAACGCATCGTTTTCGTTTGCTTTTTAACTGTTTTTATTGCAGTTAAGAGTAGCTTCGCCGCTTTGGGCGACGAGGAGTTTCTGCAAGCACGTGCAGCTTTTGATAAAAAAAATGTCATTGCCTTGTCTGATTACGTGCAGCAACTGCAAAGCCAGCATTATCTTTTAGCGCCCTATGCTGATTACTGGTTATTACTGCTTAATCTGGTAGATGCGGACAATCAAACCGTCACCGATTTTCTAAATAAATATGGCGACTATCCCTTCGCAGACCGTCTGCGTGGCGAGTACCTAAAAAAACTCGCCAAAAAACAAGATTGGACTAGCTTCTCAAATGAAATCTCCAATTATCAGCTAGAAGACCCGGCTGTGGCATGTTATGCGGCCGAGTCTAGCGCCATTAATGGGGATGTTTCGGTTTTGGATGGCGCGAAATCACTTTGGATGCAGGCCAAAGAGCAGCCAGGCAATTGCACGAGTTTGTATGACCGGATGCAGGCTGCGGGCGCGCTAAGCGAAGACGATATTTGGGCGCGTTTCCGCTTAGCTTTGGCCGATGGTCGAGTCAACCTCGCCAAGGCCATTGTTCAGCGATCTAAAACGTTTGATGCTAGCCAGTATAAGTTGATTGATAAAGCCTATACATCACCAATGCTGGTTTTAAATAAAAAATTGGTTTCATTTAAAACGAGATTCGGTCGTGAATTGAATTTATTTGCCCTCAATCGCATCGCAAAAACGGATTCACAGCAGGCTCTGAGCGCTTACAAGAATGTAGAAGATTTATTTAAGCCTGAAGATAGAAGCTATTTTTATAGCAGGCTGGCACTCCTTGCAGCACAGCGGCAAGAGCCGCAGGCCTTGCAATGGTTTCAGCGTGCTGATAATACTGACTTAACTAAAGAACAGTTGGCGTGGTGTGTACGTGCTGCCTTGCGCGAGAAAAATTGGCCGGTGGTATTGAAAACGGTTGCTAAGATGTCGCCAGGACAGGCCGATGAGGGTGCCTGGCGCTATTGGAAAGCAAGAGCGCTAAAGGCACAGAATCAAACTTTAGAAGCTAATGTCTTATTTGCTAAACTATCTACAGAGCGCCATTTTTATGGCTGGCTGGCACAAGATGAGCTAGAGGATGCCATGTCAGCGCCACTTTACACGCATAAGGTAGAGGATTCAGAAGTGCAAGACATTGCGAATACACCTGCGTTCCAGCGAGTAGAGGTGTTACAAAGGCTGGATTTTAGGTGGGAAGCCAAGTCCGAATGGGTCCAGGCAACGAAAGATTTTGACGATAATCAATTACTTGCAGCGGCTGAGTTTGCCGCACGCAAAAATTGGTATGATCTGGCGATTATTACTGCTGATAAAACTACCGAAATGCATGATTTTGCGCTTCGCTATCCCACACCCTATCGCAATTTAATGAAGCCCGCTGCGAGCGAACAAGCATTAGACGAAGCATGGGTGTATGGCATCACGCGGCAGGAAAGTCGGTTTGTGTACTCGGCGAAATCAAGTGTAGGCGCTTCTGGACTGATGCAACTCATGCCTGCTACGGCCAAATGGGCTGCAAGACGCGTAGGTATTGAAAACTACAATAATGGCATGATTCACGATCTGGATACTAACATTGCACTAGGTACTTACTATTTGCGCTATACGCTTGATTTAATGAACGGACAAGAAACCATGGCCACGGCAGCGTATAATGCGGGTCCTGGGCGTGCCAGAAAATGGGCTGCCGCAGTACCGCTGGAAGGCGCTATTTATGTTGAAACCATACCCTTTGCAGAAACGCGTAACTATGTGCAAAAAGTGATGGCAAATGCGCATTTATATGCGCCCCGTCTGGGCCTAAAGGTCATATCACTCAAGCAAAGGTTAGGGGTTATACCGAGTAGTAATGGTGAGGTAAGTAATAATGTTGAATATAATCTTGAGTCTCAACAGACGATTGAGCAAGTGCAACCCATTGAATAATAATAATCGATAAGAAAATGACAATTAAAAATATCACGGTATTTGGCGGCGCAGGCTTTGTAGGTAGTTGTCTAGTTGCCAAATTAAACGATGCAGGATACAAAATAAAAGTGTTAACACGCCGCCGTGAAGCCGCTAAACATTTGATATTATTGCCGAATGTAGAAGTGCAGGAATGTGATGTTATGGATAATCGCATGCTCAAACGTGCGCTTAAAGGGAGCGATGCGGTAATCAACTTAATTGGGATTTTGCACGAAAGTGGCAAAAATTCTTTTGAGGTTATTCACCATCAATTACCACGCCGCATTGCACAGTGTTGCGAAGAGCTAGAAATTAACAGGGTGCTACATATGAGCGCCTTGCAATCAGGCAGTCATGCGCCAAGTCAATATTTACGCACAAAAGCAGCAGGAGAGGCCGCGATTAACGAGTTCAGCAAAAAGCTGGATATCACCATTTTTAAACCATCAGTTATTTTCGGTCGTGATGATCATTTTATAAATTTATTCGCTCATTTAGTTAAATTTTTACCTATTATCTTTTTGGCTAAACCCAGCGCAAAATTTCAACCCATTTGGGTGGAAGATGTTGCGCAGTGCTTTGTAAATGCGCTTGAAAATACCGCCACCTATGACAAAAGCTACGAGCTAGGCGGTCCTAATGTATATTCTTTGCGAGTGTTAATGCAAAAAGTGATGGCTATCTTGGGCAAGCAACGCCCTATCGTTGGTCTTAATGACACTTTATCCATGGCACAAGCTTTTATCATGGAGTTAATGCCATTCAAATTAATGTCGCGGGATAATGTACGTTCGATGCTTGTAGATAGCGTATGCAGTGCTCCGATAGCGTCTGAACTTTGCGTTACGCCGGCTTCGCTTGATGTTGTGGTGCCAGAATATTTGCTCAACTCAAGCCCGCGCGCGGCTTATGACTCTTTCCGCAGTGCGGCTGGGCGCGCCATTAGTGCAAAAAGATAAGCAATGAAAACGTATTGCGTTGGCGGTGCAGTGCGTGATGAATTGCTGGGTTTGCCTGTAAAAGATAAAGATTTTGTTGTTGTCGGCACAACGCCACAAGCCATGCTGGATGCAGGCTATAGGCCGGTAGGTAAAGATTTCCCGGTATTTCTACACCCCAAAACGCACGACGAGTATGCGCTGGCACGCACCGAGCGGAAAACGTCAAAGGGCTACAAGGGTTTTACAGTATATGCCTCTCCCGAAGTCACGCTTGAAGAGGATTTAGCGCGCCGCGATTTAACTATCAATGCCATTGCCAAAGATAACGATGGTAATCTTATTGACCCATTTAATGGGCAAGTTGATATCCAATCCAAAATCTTGCGTCATGTGAGTGATGCCTTTGCCGAAGATCCGGTACGTATCCTGCGCACAGCGCGTTTTGCGGCAAGATTTATAAATTTTTCACTGGCGCCAGAAACACTTACTTTGATGCGGAAAATGGTGGCTGTAGGCGAAGTTGATGCTTTGGTACCAGAGCGCGTATGGCAAGAGCTTTCGCAGGGTCTGATGGAGCAAAAGCCAAGCCGCATGTTTGAGGTACTTCGCGCCTGTGGGGCGTTGCAAAGAATTCTCCCAGAGCTTGATAAACTATGGGGTGTTCCACAACCGCCGCAGCATCATCCCGAGGTGGATACTGGCATCCATGTGATGATGGTGATTGATTATGCTGCTAAACAGAATTTTAACCTACCAGTTCGCTTTGCTGCTTTGGTGCATGATCTTGGTAAAGGAATGACGCCAGTCGATCTCTTGCCTCGCCATATTGGTCATGAAGTGCGTAGTGTACAGTTGGTAAAAGACGTGTGCAAACGCCTGCGCGTTCCGAATGATTGTAAAGAGCTTGGCGTTATTGTGGCCAAGTTTCACGGCAAATTGCATCAGGCAAGTAAAATGCGGCCAAGCACCATGCTGGAGTTTCTAATTGAGCTGGATGCTATCCGCCAGCCAGCCAGATTTAATGATTTTCTGAAAGCTTGTGAGGCTGATTCTCGTGGCAGAACTGGGCTGGAAGACTGCCTAACTCCAGAAGCTGATTTGATGCTAAAAGTGCTTAATGCAGCCGCGAGCGTAGATGCCGGCGCTGTTGCCAGCACATTTGACGAGCCAGAAAGAATCAAAGTGGCAGTCTATGAAGCGAGATTGGAAGCTGTAAAGTTGGCTTTGTAGTGTTTATTGGATGCCGAATTTGTATTTAATGATGTATTTTGCCGCATAGCCGACTAAACCGAATGCAAGACCTAGAAATAAGGCAAAAGTACCAAACTTTCCTGCTTTTGATTCCCAGGCAAGGTGACCTACAATAAACAACATGAGCAGCATAAGCCCACCGACGCCGTAAGTCATGCCAAACTCGGTAATCTGCGCTTCATTAAAACCAAATATTGTATTTTGCACGCTATTCCTTAATTCTATAAGGTAACTTTATTAATGAGTAATTCTACGGACTTTGTTATCTATAGCCAACAAGCAATATATTAATCTCGAGTTTAAGTTTTAGTTGACTGAATAAAAGGGTCGTCAAAACTACGGTCATGTTCGTCAAATAGTGCTGAAAGCTTATCGTAGAACTGATGATATATTTCAACAGTACTGATATGGTCTTCAAAGGTAAAGCACTCACTCACCAATGCATCCAATTTCCGTAAGATGTTAGTATGTGCTTGTCGATGAATACGAAAATATTCGTATTCTTCTGTCACGTGTGGCTTGCTCAACATTATCGTTTCTTCATTATCAAAATGCTTGACCACAAGTTCAGATATATATAATAAAAAGGAAGGTAAGCGGCCACGATAACAGGCCAATTCTTCATGATCTTTAATTTGATCTAGGGTATCTAGGGCAGTGCATGAGTCATGAAGGTCATTCAGAAATTTTTCTAACAGATTATGTTCTTCCTCAATAACAAGATAATCAGCAGGCTTTAGCGATTTGATTGCTTTGTCATGGACTAACATAGCCTTCTTTCAAATGTATGGTGCTCATCGAGCAAAAACTGTAGTTCAAATACGACAAACTAAAGTATTTCTAGTTCAATAAACCTAATTGTACTTGTGAAAACTCCATGGGCTTACGCTTAAAGCCACTTTTAGCGTACTGATGCCAGCGGCCAATGACATAGCAAATCAGCAGGTTGGCTTGCGCTTCAGGCATAATTTTTTTACCAGAATTGGCAACTGCAATTTTCAGACATTGTTTGATGTTTGCTTCAATGCGGTCATGCAATTGATTAATGCGGATTTGCAGCCGTTCTTCTTCGTTCACCAAGGCGTCACCAATCAGCACTCGTGTCATGCCAGGGTTTTTTTCGGCAAATTTGAGTAACATGCTGACAATGAGTTGAACTTGCTTGATGCCATCAGTTTCTTCAGTAGTGATTTTGTTAATAACTCCGAAAATAGAAGCTTCGATAAACTCTATTAAACCCTCAAACATCTGCGCTTTATTGGCAAAATGACGATACAGTGCAGCCTCACTTACATTTAATTTTGCGGCAAGAGACGCAGTGGTAATTTTCTCGCGCTTAGGTGTTTCCAGCATATTGGCGAGCGTTTCTAGTATTTGCTGTTTGCGGTCTGATGCCATAATGATACCCCTTAATTTTTTGCTGTTCCGATATGTATTCGGAATCTAGCTTATTTCTAATACTGATCTAAATTTGCATCAGTATATCAATATTTTTATTATAACTTAAGGTGAGTGAGTGCTAACACATGGCTTAGTCGATAATCCACAAAATTTGGTTTTTGCATTTTTCTTGTTACCCAAATGGTTTGCATGCCAAGACGTTTGGCTGTCATCAGCGCGGATAGGTTGTCTTCTAGCATTACACAGTTACTTGGTTTGGCCTTGATGGTTTTAAGCAGCATTTGAAAGCCCTGTACGCTAGGCTTGGCGTGAAACTTGGTGGATTCCACACTGAATACCAGATCGAAGCAATCGGCGATACCAAGTAGATCAAGCACGCTAAGTGCATAAGTACGCGGTGCATTAGTGAATACACACTTTCGTCCATGTAGGCTTTGCAGCATGTGCCGTAAGCGTTTAACTTGAATAACCATCTCAGGCAAAAAGAATTGATGAGTCGTACTTAGAAAATGTTGGGCATCGATCCCATGGTGGCGCGTAAGGCCTTTAAGCGTGGCCCCGTAGATGTTCCAGTAGTGCTGGCGCAATTGGTGGGCGGCGCGTTCTTCAAGTTCCAAATGATCCATGATGTATTGCGTCATGGACCGATTCATCACAGGAAAAATATGTGCCGAAGCGTTATGGAGCGTGTCGTCTAAGTCAAAAATCCAGACACGCGACAAATTATTTCGCCTTAATTAAGGTGCCAACACCCTCATCTGTCAGCACTTCCAGTAACAGCGCATGCTCAACCCGCCCATCGATAATATGCACAGACTTTACACCGCTACGAGCTGCATCAAGCGCAGAACCAATCTTGGGCAGCATGCCACCTGAGAGCGTGCCATCCGTAACCAAATCATCAATTTGTTTGGGGGTTAGGCCCGTCAATAAGTTACCCTTTTTATCCAGTACTCCCGGCGTATTCGTGAGTAAGATAAGTTTTTCTGCACCTAGAATTTCCGCCAGTTTACCTGCCACCACGTCAGCATTAATGTTGTAGGTTTCGCTATTCGCGCCCACGCCAATCGGCGCAACTACTGGTATAAAATCTCCAGTATCTAAAAAATTGATGATGCTTGGGTCTATCGCGGTTATTTCGCCCACTTGGCCAACGTCAATCATTTTTGTGGGATCTTTTAAGTCTTCCATCAATAACTTGTGGGCATGAATAAAATTGCCATCTTGTCCAGTTAATCCCACTGCTTTGCCGCCATGGCGATTGATGAGATTGACGATTTCTTTATTCACTTGTCCGCCCAGCACCATTTCCACTACATCCATAGTTTCTTCATCGGTGACGCGCATGCCTTGAATAAATTCACCTTTTTTGCCGAGTTTATCCAACATTTCGTTGATTTGTGGGCCACCGCCATGTACAACTACAGGATTCATGCCGACCAGTTTGAGCAATACCACGTCTTGCGCGAAACATTCTTTCAAGTGTGCGTCAGTCATGGCGTTGCCGCCGTATTTAATGACGATGGTCTTATCGAAAAAGCGCTTGATATAAGGCAACGCCTCAGCCAGAATTTGTGCCTTTTGAGCGGGTTTAATATCAGTAAGCATAATATTTCTCGTTAAATTATTCGTATTGTAACTAAAATCTATTAAAGCGTTTTAATAAACACCTTGGATTTGCGCTGAAAATTGTAAAGTTGCTGTTTTTCCTGAGGTAGATTATCAACAGTTTTCTCGATAAAACCACGCTCTAAAAACCAATGCTCAGTGCGGGTGGTGAGGCAAAAAATATTTTTAAATCCCAACTCTTTTGCTTGATTCTGGCAGTAGTTAAATAGTTTGTCTCCTCGCCCGCCACCTCTATAGGCGGGGTCAATTGCTAAACAAGCAAATTCGGCCATGCTTTCAGCTGCAAAAGGGTACAGTGCAGCGCAGCCAATGATGCGGTTATCGTGTTCCATCACATAAAAATAGTTGATTTCCGTCTCGATACGCTCGCGCCCGCGCCGCACCAAAAAACCTTCATTTTCGAGCGGCTCGATCAATTTCAAAATGCCACCTACATCGTCAATAATCGCTTGGCGCATAGTCTCTAGCGGTAGCTCTGTCACCATCGTGCCAATACCGCTATGGGTAAACAACTCTTGAATAATGGCACCGTCAGTATGGCGTGAAATTAGATGAGTGCGCGCTACGCCATGTTCACAAGCACGAATGGCGGCAGGAAGATAATAATTAATATCCTCCGAAATATTGATGGCCTGTTCATTTTCGAGAATATTACGCAGCAAGTTCTTTGCTTTTTCGGCAGTCATCTCGCGCAGTAATTCTCCGCGCAAATTATGTACACCTTCACTATCCATCAAAAAAATGAGTTTTTCAGCATCCAGCGCAATTGCGGCGCTAACTGCCACATCCTCTAAACTCAAATTAAATGTCTCGCCTGTGGGTGAATAACCAAGCGGAGAGAGTAGCACCAGTTCGCCATCATTCAAACGCCTCTGAATGCTGGCGGCATCTACTTTACGCACTTCACCGGTATGCTGCAAATCAACGCCATCGCGCACACCGAGAGGTTTGGCGGTAACAAAATTACCGCTAGCAACGCGAATATGTGCACCCGCCATCGGCGAGTTGGCTATACCCATCGAGAGCAAAGCCTCAATTTCAACACGTACCGCACCATTGGCTTCTTTGACAATTTTCATTGTTTCGTCATCCGTTACGCGTAAGCCGTTATGCAGCATAGGTGTAAGCTTTGCGCGCTTTAAGCGCTGTTCTATTTGCGGACGTGCGCCATGTACCAGCACCAATCTTACTTCCAGGCTGGCAAGTAAATTTAAATCGTGGGAAAGTGCGATAAATTGCTTTTCATCCACCACCTCGCCACCAAATGCAATAACAAAAGTGCGTCCGCCGAATGCATGAATATATGGCGTGGCAGAACGAAACCACTGTACGAAATCTCTAGCGTTAGTAACATCTGTTGTAACGCCGAGTGATGCTGTTGGCGAAATTTCGCTTTGTGTGAACAAATAAGCGGGTGTGCAATCGAGCGCCGCCGCCACCTTGCGTAGCATAGCCTCACTTATACCCAGTTCGCCGCGTTCAATGCGTGACAAATTGCCTGCATCCGCACCCACTTGGCTGGCAAGCGTTTGCAGCGTGATATACAAGGATTTACGACGATTGCGTATTGAAGAACCGAGATGCATAGCATTTAATATTTATGTAAAATTTACAAAATAATAAAATACAATTGTAAATTTTGCAATAAATTTAGCTTAAAAATCACCCCAAAGCGTTTGCATTGTTGCAATTGCCGCTATAGCAGCGGTTTCGGTACGTAAAATGCGCGGGCCAAGTATGATGGATTGAAAGCCATGACTTGCCACCAAGTCAATCTCAGATTGACTTAAGCCGCCTTCCGCGCCGATGAGTAATTGAATATATTGTGTGGTTTTTGGCAGCATAGACAATTGTTCTGCGCCGATTGGGTTCAGCAAAATACGTGTAACAGAAGATGCTCCGGAAGCCTCGTAGATATTGGCACCCAGCCATGCCGTTAAACTGACTGGTGCAACCACATGCGGAATTTTCGCTCGCCCACATTGCTCGCAGGCAGATCTCACCACGTTTTGCCAATGCTCTAAACGCTTTTCAGCACGTTCGGCTGAAAGTTTCACTACGCTGCGCTCGGTGCTTAAAGGTTGTATCATTGTTACGCCTAATTCAACCGCCTTCTGTAAGGTGTAATCCATGCGATCGCCGCTGGAAATACCTTGTAGCAAAGTGATGTTGAGCGGTGATTCGTTATTTATCGCTTCGCTAGATTTTACTTTGGCCAGTACTTCACTCTTTTTAACACTTAAAAGCTCGCAGGTATAATCTAAACCATCACCATTGAATAATTTAATGGTGTCACCGACATTTAAGCGCAGCACGCGCGTAGCATGCACAGCAGCGTTATCAGATAGTTTAACAGTTGCGTCCGTGGAAAGATTCTCGGCACTATAAAATCGGAGGTTAGACATGATTCACAGAACTTAAAGTGATAAGATTTGATTATAAAGTTTTTTAGGAGCCCAAGTTGGGAATTTAGCATGGCAAGTTTAAACCCTCCCGTGTGTAATTTTGGTTGGATAGCACCCGATTTCGTCCTAGTAAATGTCGATGGAAATTTGGTTTCGCGCGATCTTGTCATGGGTAAAAATGGCTTGCTAGTCATGTTTATATGCAATCACTGCCCTTACGTGAAGGCCATTCTGCCAAGGCTAATCCATGATGTGAGTGAGCTGAAAATGCTGGGCGTGAATACAGTCGCTATTATGAGCAACGACCCCACCGATTACCCGGAAGACAGTGTTGAGAACATGCAAACAATCGAGCGTGAAATGGACTTTCCTTTCCCATATTTGTTAGATGCGAGCCAGCAAATCGCCAAAGCTTACGGCGCAGTTTGCACGCCAGATTTTTTTGGCTTTAATAATCAATACCAGCTGCAATACCGCGGTCGCTTTGATGAAAGCCGCAAAGAAACTGCGCCACATAGTACGCGCGATTTGTTCCATGCTATGAAACAAATTGCAGAAACAGGCGTGGGACCAAAGGAGCAAATCGCCAGCATTGGCTGTAGTATAAAATGGAGTCATGAATGAGTGATAAAAAAGTTAAATGGGGCATTCTTGGCGCTGCTCGCGTAAATGAGCGCTTACTTCCTGCTATTATCGAGGCGGCTAATTCTCAACTGGTTACAATCGCCAGCCGCCGCGCGGGCGCGGCGAAGGCAACGTTAGAGAAATATGCGCCTTGCTATAGTGAAAGTGTGATGTGTTATGACGATATGGAAAGTCTAATTTCAGACAAGAATATCGAAGCTATTTACTGCCCGATGGCGAACGAGGAACACGCGGAATGGGCACTAAAGGCCATTGCAACGGGCAAACATGTACTCATTGAAAAGCCCATGGCGACTACAATAAAAGATATTGAAGCGATTGAAGCAGCCGCAAAAAAAGCTAACGTAAAAGTGATGGAAGGCTTTATGTATCGCTTTCACCCGCAGCACAAGCGCGTGCAAGAGATTATCGATTCTGGCTTAATTGGCGATGTACTTTCTGTGCGTGCGTCGTATTCATTTTTGATGAAACAGGCGCGCATGTACCGCATTAATCGCAGCATGGCAGATGGCGGCGGCGCAATGTGGGATATCGGCCCTTACGCAATTCATAGCTTGCGCTGGTGCTTTGCCAAGAAAGGAATACCAAGCGAACCGAAATCTATCATTGCGCACGCAAAACTGAATGAACATGGCGCAGATATTGTTACCAGCGGTGTGTTAGATTTTGGTAACGATGCACAGGGTCGCGCACGCTTTGGGCATTTTGACATCAGTTTTGAAAGAAGTCGCAAATCGGAATATGAAATCATCGGCACCAAAGGCTGGGTGAAATGCCACGCCGCATGGGTGTTCCAGTACGATGTGCCGGCAATTAGCTGGGCAACTGAAGATGGCAAATATTGCGAAGAACGCTTTGTGCCAAGCAACCACTTTACCTTAGAGATTGAGCATTTTAGTGATTGCGTGCTAAATAACAAACAACCACTGCTTACTTTTGCAGATGCCAAAGCCAATTGCAAAGTGATTGAGGCGGTTTTGCGGGCAGTCGCTACAAACAGTATGATTGCTTGCGATTAAATTTTCTGAGAATGGGGCGCTTCATGAAACTGAAGTATAAATTAATGTTCACTATGTTATTTTTTGCACTTACATTTTCTGCCCATGCCTTAGAGATAAAAGGTGTAAAAGTGGATGAAACCGCGCAAGTGGACGGCAATGCGTTGGTGTTAAATGGCGCGGGGGTGCGTACTAAATTAATGTTTAAAGTGTATGTGGCGGCACTGTACTTAACGCAAAAGCAAGCTAGTGTAGATGCGGTGCTAAGCGACACGGGCAATAAGCGCGTGAGCATGCATTTTTTGCGCAGCTAAGTGCAGAAAAGCTTTTGCACGCATTGGACGAAGGCTTTGAGGCTAACAACAGTGCAACGGAAATGACAGCGGTAGATCCGCAAATGAAAGCGTTTCGCCAAATGACGAAATCAGCTAAAGAAGTCAAAGAAGGCGATGTGATTTTGTTAGATTACGCGGCGGCAGGCACGCAAGTGAGCTTAAATGGCAAGAGCGCTTGGCTCTGTGGAAGGCGCGGCGTTTACCAAGCATTACTGAGCGTTTGGCTTGGCGCACACCCAGTAGATGCGGATTTGAAGAAAGCAATGTTGGGGCAATAGGAAACTAAAAAGAAGATGCCATGGAAACCGCATGGATATTTGCTCTCATGACATCTTTCCCCCTATTTTATAGGCTGTTTATTAAATATTCATGCCGCCTGAAGCTTCGATGCGTTGCGCATTCACCCAGCGGTTATCGTCAGAAAGTAGTGAGGCGATGACGCTGCCAATGTCCTCTGCCAAACCGGCACGGCCGAGTGCGGTTTGGCTGGCGATAAACTGATTGATTTGTGGATTGTCGCGCACGGCACCGCCACCAAAGTCTGTTTCTATCGCGCCTGGAGCAATAACATTCACGGTTATTTTGCGTACGCCCAGCTCTTTTGCCAAGTATTTGGTCAAGGTTTCAATTGCACCTTTCATCGAAGCGTAAGCGGCATAGCCTGGTATGCTAAAGCGTGTGAGGCCGCTGGAAACATTGACGATGCGGCCGCCATCGGCGATCAGCGGCAACAATTTTTGAGTGAGGAAAAACACGCCTTTTAAATGGATGTTCACCATTTGGTCGAATTGTTCCTCGGTGGTTTCGGTAAAGTTGGCGTGAACGCCAGTGCCGGCGTTGTTGACCAAGAAATCAAAGGTTTCGCATTGCCATTTTTGCTTTAACGCAGCTTTTATTTGTTCCGCAAAACCAGTGAATGAATGGCTGTTGGAAACGTCCAACTGCAGCGCCAATGCCTTCTGCCCGAGCTTTTCGATTTGTGCAGCGACTGTATCCGCTTCCGTTCTTTTGCTATGGTAGGTGATGATGACATCGACGCCTTTTCTGGCTAAGGCAAGCGCCGTATTTTCACCTAGGCCGCGGCTGCCGCCAGTCACCAGTGCAATTTTTGTGTTCATTCCGAGTCCTTTCGAGAAAAAACAGATGCTTTGCAAGCCAATATCCATACGGCTTCCATGGCATCTGTTTTTGTGTGTTTTGGGGCATTTAATTCGCCAATAAGCCCACTATAGTACGTTTTAAATAATTACTCACGCAAAGTAATATTAAAAATAATCTGCTGCGCACGTCTTTTGCAGGCCTAGGCCCTTGCCGAAAAGGCCTATCTAAGTAATAATTTGACCTTTACAGGAAAGCAGTTATTAAGTTGAGCTTAAGCTGGTTTTTGAAGAACTCAATCAGAGTTTTATAGTATTTCATATAAGACTTCAAGTTTAATCATTAGGGAGAGAATCATGGCAACACGTAACGATTTATGTAACGCCATCCGTGCGTTATCTATGGATGCAGTGCAAAAAGCTAACTCTGGCCACCCAGGTGCGCCTATGGGCATGGCAGAAATTGCAGAAGTTTTGTGGAATCACCATTTGCGTCATAACCCGACCAATCCTCACTGGGCTGATCGCGATCGTTTCATTCTCTCTAACGGTCACGGCTCAATGCTGATTTACTCACTGTTACATCTGACCGGTTACGATTTACCAATGGATGAAATCAAGACTTTCCGTCAATTGCATTCTAAATGCGCCGGCCATCCGGAATACGGTTATGCGCCGGGTGTTGAGACGACAACAGGTCCGTTAGGCCAAGGCATCACTAACGCGGTTGGTTTCGCGATGGCTGAAAAATTACTGGCCGACCAATTCAATAAACCAGGCCATGACATTGTTGACCATTACACATATTGTTTCTTAGGTGACGGCTGTATGATGGAAGGTGTATCTCACGAGGCTTGCGCTTTAGCTGGTACATGGGGCTTGGGCAAATTGGTTGCTTTCTGGGACGATAACGGCATCTCTATCGATGGTCATATCGAAGGCTGGTACACTGACGACACTGCAAAACGCTTTGAAGCTTATGGCTGGCACGTACAATCTGTAGATGGCCATGATTCTAACGCCATTGACGCAGCTGTTAAAGCTGCAAAAAAAGTAACTGATAAACCATCATTGATTTGCTGTAAAACCATTATTGGTAAGGGTTCACCGAACAAAGCGGGCAGCCATGATTGCCACGGTGCAGCATTAGGTGATGCTGAAGTTGCAGTAACTCGTGCTGCGATTGGTTGGAATCATCCTCCATTTGAAATTCCTGCAGACGTTTATGCGGGTTGGGATGGAAAAGCGAAAGGTGCTAAATTAGAAAGCGATTGGAACGCTAAGTTTGATGCTTACGCAAAGGCTTATCCAGCTGAAGCTGCAGAATTCAAACGCCGTATGGCAGGCCATTTACCAGCCCACTGGAAACAAGCAACCGATGCATTCATCGCTGCGACTAATGAAAAGGCAGAAGGCATTGCAACACGTAAAGCGTCACAAAATGCAATCGCTGCACTGGCTATCGTTTTGCCAGAATTTTTGGGTGGCTCTGCCGATTTGACAGGCTCTAACCTGACTTCATGCTCTAGCTTTACACACGTTGATGGCAAAAAACCAGGTAACTATATCTCTTATGGGGTGCGTGAATTCGGCATGTTTGCCATCATGAACGGTATGGCTTTACACGGTGGCTTGTTGCCATTTGGCGGTACATTCCATATGTTCTCAGATTACGCTAAGAGCGCATTGCGTATGGCTGCACTGATGAAACAACGCACTATTGCCGTGCTGACACATGACTCTATCGGTCAAGGTGAAGATGGTCCAACGCACCAACCAGTAGAAAATACTTCCGGCTTGCGCTACATTCCTCGTATGGATGTATGGCGTCCTGGCAGCTCAACTGAAACTGCCGTGGCTTGGGTAGCAGCGGTTGAGCGTAAAGATGGCCCTTCCAGCTTGGTATTAAGCCGTCAAAACGTGGCTGGCATTAAGCACGACACAGCTCAATTTGATTTGATGCGTAAAGGTGGTTATGTGTTTTCTGACGTAGCGGGTAAAGCGGATGTGATTATCATTGCTAATGGCTCTGAACTCGATTTAGCCGTGAAAGCTGCGGCAGAGTTGAATTCAGCGGGCACAAAAACACGCGTGGTTTCTATGCCTAGTACCAATGTATTCGACCGCCAAGAAAAAGCATACCGTGACAGCGTATTGACACCAGGTGTTAAACGCGTGGCAGTAGAAGCGGCTCACCCAGATTTCTGGCGTAAATATGTAGGCTTAGATGGCGCAGTCGTGGGCATCGATACTTTTGGTGAATCAGCACCTGGCGGTGTATTGATGAAACATTTTGGCTTTACAGTTGAAAATGTTGTTAAAACTGTAAAATCAGTGCTGTAATTATCGAGTAGTGTAATGAAAAAAGAGCCTCCATAAGAGGCTCTTTTTATTTGTAAAACTATATTTGTAGTCATTATGGGTGTTTTTAAGGGGTTATCATGACAGTACGAGTAGGGATTAATGGCTTTGGGCGCATTGGGCGCATGGTGTTGCGTGCAGCGATACAGGAAAAAGAGTTCAGCGATATTGAAGTTGTGGCAGTTAATAGCTCCTACGATATTGAATATATTATTTATTTGCTTAGATACGATTCTGTGCACGGACGTTTTGATGCCAAGCTGGAAGCCGATAACGGCAGTCTGGTAGTCAATGGCAAGACAATCCATCTCTCAGCGGAGCGTGACCCGAACAACATCGATTGGAAGGTAGGGGGTGCGGACATCGTGGTGGAATCTACGGGTGCATTTCTAACGCTGGATACTTGTCAGCCGCATATCAACAATGGTGCGAAAAAAGTGGTACAGTCCGCACCGGGTAAAGACGATACGCCGATGTTCGTGTATGGTGTAAACCACAATGAATACAAAGACGAAGCCATTGTTTCAGCTGCTTCATGTACAACGAATGGTTTAGCGCCATTAGTTAAAGTGCTGCACGACAATTTTGGTATTAAACGTGGTTTGATGACAACCGTACATGCGGCAACAGCTTCTCAACTGACAGTAGACGGCCCCTCCAAGAAGGATTGGCGCGGCGGCCGTAGTGTATTTGAGAACATTATTCCTTCCAGCACCGGTGCGGCCAAGGCTGTGGGTAAAGTGATTCCCTCGTTAAACAAAAAACTCACAGGCATGGCCTTGCGTGTGCCCTCTGCTGACGTTTCAGTGGTAGATTTGACCGTAGAACTTAACAAGGAAACCACTTACGAGGCTATTTGTGAAGCCATGAAAAGGGCATCTGAAGGCGAATTGAAGGGCGTGCTAGGCTATACCAACGAAAAGGTGGTATCTACCGATTTTCGTGGCAGTCCTGCGGCTGGAGTATTCGATGAAGACGCAGGTATTATGCTCGACTCAACCTTTGTTAAGGTGGTTGGCTGGTATGACAATGAATATGGATATACATGTAACTTGATGCGTCTAGTACAGCATATCTCTAAATAGGGGACATCATGAAATTTATTAAAATGACCGACCTGGATTTAGCAGGCAAACGCGTGTTTATTCGTGCTGACTTGAATGTGCCTGTGGCAGATGGGAAAGTGACTTCTGATGCACGTATTACCGCTTCTATGCCAACCATTGAATACGCTCTAAAAAAGGGTGCAAAAGTCATGGTGACTTCACATCTAGGCCGTCCGGAAGAAGGCGTATACTCTGAGGAAAATTCACTTAAACCTGTGGCTGATGTCATCTCGGCTAAACTTGGCAAGAACGTTAGATTGGTTAAAAATTGGCTAAGTGACGCTGCACGAGAGGGTAGCCTAGAAATAGCCGATGGTGAAATGGTGCTACTGGAAAATTGTCGTTTTAATGTGGGCGAGAAAAAAAATAATGATGAGCTAGCTAAAAAATACGCCAGTCTATGTGATGTGTTTGTAATGGATGCATTTGGCACAGCACACCGTGCAGAAGCCAGTACGCATGGCATTGCTAAGTTTGCACCAGTCGCGTGTGCGGGTATTCTGCTCACTGAAGAATTAGACGCGCTCACTAAGGCGTTATTAAGTCCTGCGCGCCCAATGGTGGCGATTGTGGGGGGTAGTAAAGTTTCTACCAAATTGACAGTTTTAGAAAGCCTGTCAGAAAAAGTTGATCAGTTGGTGGTAGGCGGCGGTATCGCGAATACCTTCTTAAAAGCAGCAGGTTATGAGGTTGGAAAATCGCTCTGTGAGCATGACTTAGTGCCCACTGCTAAAGCGCTGATGGAGAAAATGAGCCAACGTGGTGCGGCGGTACCGATTGCTGTAGACGTAGTATGCGGTAAAAAATTCGATGCCAACGAGCCAGCTGTGAAGAAAGACGTGGCTTCTGTGGAAGCGGATGATATGATTTTTGACATTGGCGCGAAATCTGCTAATGAATTAGTAGATATTATTAAAAGTGCAGGCACGGTAGTATGGAATGGCCCAGTAGGTGTATTTGAATTTGACCAATTTGGTGAAGGCACTAAAACTATTGCTAATGCAATCGCTCAAACAAAAGCATTTACCCTTGCAGGTGGCGGCGACACTATCGCGGCCATACAGAAATATGGCATATACGATAAGGTGAGCTATATTTCAACTGCTGGCGGTGCATTTTTAGAGTTTTTGGAAGGGAAAGTTTTGCCTGCTGTAGAAATTTTGGAGCAACGTGCTAATAGTTAGCCCCTTGAAATGCAATAATTGAGAATAGGGGCATATCGCCCCTATTTTTATTTCAATATTTAGAAAATAAAGGTAAAAGATTGATATTACGTAAAACAAAAATTGTGGCAACACTAGGCCCAGCATCAAGCAGCGAGGAAATGATTGCGCGCTTGATTATGGCGGGGGTGAATGTTGTGCGTTTAAATTTTTCGCATGGGTCCGCGGAAGATCATATCAAACGTGCGGAAATTGTACGCAATATTGCGACAAAGCTAAATCGCCCGATTGGTGTTTTGTGCGATTTGCAAGGACCCAAAATTCGTATCGGTAAATTTGAATTGGGTAAAATTACCCTCAAAATGGGCGATTTGTTTGTATTGGATGCAGATTGTGAGCTTGGCAACCAGTTCCAGGTAGGTTTAGATTATAAAAATCTGCCTCAGGAAGTCAGTGTTGGAAACATGCTATTGCTGGATGATGGTCGTATTACCTTATCAATAGATCGTATTAAAGGTAATCAAATTCACTGTGTGGTACTCACTGGCGGAGTATTGTCTAATAACAAGGGGATTAATTTACAGGGTGGCGGCTTGGCGGCAGATGCGCTGACAAAGAAAGACCGTACAGATATAAAAACGGCTGTAGCACTTGAGGCGGACTATATCGCGATTTCCTTTCCTAAATCTGCATTGGATGTCGAACTTGCCCGTACTTTAGTTAGAAAAGCAGGCGGTACCGCTAGTATCATTGCCAAAATTGAACGTGCTGAAGCGATTAATGATTTAGAAGCGATTATCGAAGCCTCTGATGCCATTATGGTGGCACGTGGTGATTTGGGTGTTGAAGTCGGAGACGCTGCCGTGCCAGGCTTGCAAAAACGCATGATACGCATGGCGCGGGCGCAAAATAAACTGGTAATTACGGCGACACAAATGATGGAATCAATGATCAGTAGCCCCATCCCGACACGTGCTGAAGTTTCGGATGTGGCTAACGCCGTGCTGGATGGGACGGATGCTGTGATGTTATCTGCTGAAACCGCAAGTGGGCAATATCCATTAGAAACTGTACAGGCTGTGCATCGTGTATGTATGGAGGCAGAAAAAGAATACGAAAGCTTGCTTCATATAGAACGTCGTACGCACCAATTAAAACAGACTGATGAGGCCATAGCAGCAGCAGCAATTTACACTGCAGAACATTTAAAAATTAAGGCCATTGCAGCACTGACTCAATCTGGTAATGCTGCACAGTGGTTATCGCGTGCGGATACTGAGGTGCCAATTTATGCCTTGTCGCCTGAGAAAATAGCGCGTAGAAAATTAACGCTGCATCGTGGCGTTTATCCATACCCAATTCAACAGAAAAATAAAAATAGAGATGAAATTCTTCATGAAATGGAGCAGGTGTTGCTACAACAGAAAGTGGTCAGTTTGGGGGATTTGGTCATACTCACATTTGGTGAGCCTATCGGCAGTCCAGGTGGAACAAATACGCTTAAGATAATTAAGATTGGCAATCTTAAACTGAATGAGCAGAAGTAATAGAAATTAGCATGAAGTGAACACACAATTTATAATGTGTGTTTTACTTATTACATTTAATCTATCTATGAGCACACCTTTGTTAAAATCAACAATCAAAAGCCTAAAGCTCATTCACCAAGGAAAAGTGCGGGATATTTATGACGTAGATGAAAATACAATGCTGCTGGTGAGCACCGATAGGCTCTCTGCATTCGATGTGATTTTACCTACAGGTATTGCCAATAAAGGTGCAATGCTCACACAAATGGCCAATTTCTGGTTTGAAAAGCTCAAACATGTCGTGCCGAATCACTTAACTGGTATTGATCCAAAATCGGTAGTGAGTGATGCGGCAGAAAAAGCTCAGCTAAAAAATCGTGCCGTAGTAGTAAAAAAGCTCAAACCCTTGCCGATCGAAGCTATTGTGCGCGGTTATTTAGTGGGTAGTGGCTGGAAAGAATACAAAGCTAAAGGTACCATTTGCGGCATTGCATTGCCGGCAGGCCTGAAAGAGGCATCAAAGTTACCACAACCCATTTTTACGCCATCCAGTAAGGCTGCAGTGGGTGAGCATGATGAGAATATCAGCTTGCAACAATGCTCTACTTTAATCGGTAAAGATATGGCTGAGAAAGTGGCAAAAGTCGCCATTCGGCTTTATACCGAAGCGGCTGAATATGCACTCACAAAGGGGATTATTATTGCTGATACTAAGTTTGAATTCGGCCTAGATAGCAGCGGCGTATTGCATGTGATGGATGAAGCTTTAACCCCGGATTCATCACGTTTTTGGCCGCTTGAAAGTTACAAAATAGGTAACAATCCCCCCAGTTACGATAAACAGTATGTGCGAGATTGGCTAGAATCAATTGGCTGGAACAAAAGTCCTCCGGCACCTGCTTTGCCAGAAGAAGTAGCAAAGCGTACCTCAGAAAAGTACTTAGAAGCGTTTGAAAAATTGACCGGTAAAAAGTTACAAACTTAATTAACGTGCGAGAAAAACTCAAAGAAATTGCGGCAAAACTTAAAGCAGAGTTTAACTTTTACCGTCGTTTGCAAAATCATCCACGAACGCCAACTCTCTCCAAAGCTCTGCTGTGGTTAGCTTTAGGCTACTTATTGATGCCGTTTGACTTGATACCTGATTTTTTACCAGTAATCGGACAGTTGGATGATATTATTATCGTTCCTATGCTGATTTATATTGCCTTAAAGTTAATACCACTTTATGTAATCTCTGAATGTAAGAAAGAAAGTACATAATGCATATTTGGCAAATGGTTTTAAATTTTGATCAGCAACTGCATACGCTGATTGCCATGCATGCAAATCTGGTGTATTTGATTTTATTTCTGGTGGTCTTTTTAGAAACTGGAATCATTCCTTTGTTTTTTCTGCCTGGCAATCCATTTTTATTTGTATGTGGCGCATTTTGCGCTGCGGGTGAACTTAGTCTAAAGTTGCTATTACCCAGTCTTATTATTGCTGCGACAACGGGTAGTTTGCTTAGTTATTGGCTGGGTAAGCTAGTAGGTAAAAAGTTTTTTGTAGAAGTTTTAAAATGGCCTAAACAAGAAGCTTTAGATAAAACCCAGCTTTTTTATGAAAAATATGGTGAGATAGGTTTTGTATTTTGCCCATTTTTGCCTGTGATACGTACGCTGGCACCATTCTTTGCCGGCGTTACACAAATGCAGTTAATAAAATTTTTTCGCTCAATTTTATTAGGTGCTGTGGTTTGGGTGCTTAGTTGTATGTTGGCAGGTTATTTTTTCGGTAATATCCCGGTTATTCAACAGCATCTAGGGACTGTAGCTGTACTTGGTTTGGCGATTGTGATGGTCGTATTTCTGGCTGGCAAGATATGGAAATGTTTGAAAACTCGCTAACTACTATAATCAATTTCTTCTATTTGCAATAAAGTAGTAACAAATTTCACTTATAATTGTGCCTTATTCAAACAATAGGCTTTATTCAATATGTCGTTAAACTTAGTGCCGTCTGGCAAAAATCTCCCACATGACTTTAATGTCATTATCGAAATTCCTATGCAGGGCGATCCTGTAAAATATGAGGTAGATAAAGAAAGTGGAGCTATTTTCGTAGATCGCTTCATGGGTACTTCGATGCAATACCCATGCAACTATGGCTACATTCCGCATACTTTAGCGGATGATGGCGACCCGGTGGATGTGCTGGTGATTACGCCAGTGCCCTTACTGCCAGGCGTTGTCGTGCGTTGTCGTTCACTAGGTATGCTGCAAATGACAGATGAGGCAGGTGGTGATGCCAAGTTGCTGGCCGTGCCAGTTGAAAAGGTATGCGGGCTATATGCCTACCAGAAAACCTTCCTAGATGTTTCGCCTTGGCGCTTGGAAATGATCGCGCACTTTTTTGAGCATTATAAGGATCTCGACAAAGGTAAATGGGTGAAAATAGAAGGCTGGGTAGGGATTGATGATGCCCACAAAGAAATTATGGATGGCGTAAAACGTTATAATAGTGCCGAAGTTAAACCTGCATTTTAATTCCATTCTTCATTTCATCAGCAACACTTCGTTGACTGTAGCTATCATTCTCTAGGTGTACTTAATACTATACTGTATGTGTCATTCGCTTCTTGTCGCCCTAGTCTTGCTTTCGAGCTGAGGTGGTATGAGTAATAACTATGTAGCCACCACTCCAAATAGACTGCCAACGCCTGCCGTTGCAGCCATTGCGAGTGCTCCCCAAAATGCCACGCGTGCAGTACCCTTCCATATATTTGCACCACCAACTTTAGCTGCTAATCCGCCTAAAATGGCCAAAAATGCCAATGACATCATGGCAACAGAAAGTACGGTGTTTGTTGTGGAAGCGATATATGCAGTAAATAAAGGTAATGCAGCGCCGATTGCAAAAGTGCTCGCAGAAGAAAAGGCTGCTTGCACAGGGCGTGCATTCATGGCTTCGATGATACCCAGCTCGTCACGTGCATGTGCGCCAAGTGCATCGTGTGCAGTAAATTGTACTGCAACTTGGTGTGCCAAATCTGGTGTTAAACCACGCCCAATATAAATATTGGTAAGTTCTTTAAGTTCGCTCGCCTGATCTGTTGCCAACTCTAGGCGCTCGCGTGTTAAATCGGCTGATTCGGTATCGGATTGCGAACTGACGGAAACATATTCACCTGCCGCCATCGACATGGCACCAGAAACTAGGCCTGCGACACCAGTAAGCAAAATGGCGTCATGTGAAGTATGTGCAGCAGCTACACCAATAATCAGACTCGCGGTGGATACAATCCCATCATTAGCGCCAAGAACGGCAGCTCGTAGCCATCCAATACGATGAGAGCGATGAAATTCAGAATGTTTCAACATAGATTAATTAGATAATTTGGTTAAGCAACAGTGTAATAAAAAAGGCGACCGAAGTCGCCTTTTAATGCAAATTTAATTAATCTTAAACATGCACATGTAATAGCGGCACAATCAGTAACGCCACAATGTTAATAATTTTAATCAATGGGTTTACGGCAGGGCCCGCAGTATCTTTGTATGGGTCACCCACCGTGTCGCCAGTCACAGCGGCTTTGTGTGCATCTGAACCTTTACCGCCGTGGTTGCCGTCTTCGATGTACTTCTTAGCGTTATCCCAAGCGCCGCCGCCTGTGCACATGGAGATTGCGACGAATAAGCCGGTTACAATCGTGCCCATCAACAAGCCGCCAAGCGCTACTGGACCTAATAACAAGCCGACTGCAATTGGCACTGCAACTGGTAATAGTGATGGAATCATCATTTCTTTAATTGCGGCTGTAGTAAGCATATCGACTGCTTTGCCGTATTCTGGCTTGGCTGTCCCCTCCATAATGCCTTTGATGTCGCGGAATTGGCGGCGCACTTCTTCAACTACGGCGCCAGCTGCGCGACCAACTGCCTCCATCGCCATAGCAGCGAATAAAAACGGAATTAAGCCACCGATGAATAGACCAATAATCACCATCGGGTCACTCAGGTCGAATTTTAAATCCATGCCCGCACCTTGTAATTTGTGGGTATAGTCGGCAAATAACACCAGCGCTGCTAAGCCTGCAGAGCCAATCGCATAGCCCTTAGTTACAGCTTTAGTAGTGTTGCCAACTGCATCCAATGGGTCAGTGACATCACGCACGCTACTTGGTAATTCCGCCATTTCGGCAATGCCGCCAGCGTTATCAGTAATTGGGCCATAAGCATCAAGCGCGACCACAATACCCGCCATACTTAACATCGATGTTGCTGCGATTGCGATACCATACAAACCACCTAAATGGTACGATACGAAAATAGCCAGACACACAGATAATACAGGCCAAGCGGTTGATTTCATTGAAATACCAATACCAGCAATGATGTTAGTTGCATGGCCAGTAGTTGAGGCTTGCGCTACGTGGCGCACAGGCGCGTAATCAGTGCCTGTGTAATATTCGGTAATCCATACCAATGCGGCGGTTAAAATTAAGCCCACTGCGCATGCGCCGAATAGTTGATTGGCTGAAACGCTGAGTTCGCCAGCAGTTAAACCTTCTGGGAACATTTTAATGGTTACAAAATAAAACGCGATGAGTGATAATGTTCCCGCAACTGCTAGGCCTTTGTATAAGGCAGGCATCACGTTTTTCATGCCAGGCGATGCTTTAACAAAGAAGCAGCCGATAATAGAAGCGACGATAGATACTGCGCCCAACATGAGCGGGTAAAGTATACCGTTTGCACCAGCATTAGTGATGAGTAAATGGCCTAATACCATAGTTGCGATTAAAGTTACTGCGTATGTTTCAAACAAGTCAGCAGCCATACCTGCGCAATCACCTACGTTGTCACCCACATTATCGGCAATTACAGCTGGGTTGCGCGGGTCATCTTCTGGAATCCCTGCTTCAACTTTACCCACCAAATCAGCGCCTACGTCGGCACCTTTAGTAAAGATACCACCGCCTAAACGCGCGAAGATTGAGATGAGAGAAGAGCCAAATGCCAAGCCAATTAAAGGGTTTAAGTTGGTTGCATTTTCTGCACCTAAAAACCAATAAAAACCAGCTACGCCCAACAAGCCTAAACCTACCACCAGCATGCCGGTAATCGCACCGCCTTTAAAAGCTACATCTAGTGCTGGCCCGATGCCTTTTGTTGCAGCTTGTGCAGTGCGCACGTTAGCTTTAACGGAAACATTCATGCCAATAAAGCCGCATGCGCCAGAAAGCACCGCACCTAATACAAAGCCAATAGCTGTAGTAATGCCTAAAAATACAGCAATTAGAATGGCTAATACAACACCAACCATAGTGATTGTTCTGTATTGACGTGCTAAATAGGCGGCTGCACCTTGTTGAATCGCACCTGCAATTTCTTGCATACGCGCATTTCCGGCTGGCAAATTGGTAATCCATTTACTCATTACTACGCCATAAAGTACTGCTAGTATTGCGGCAGCAATAGCGATCATTATTGCAACTGACATGACTTCTCCCTAATTGTTTTGTTAATCTGGAACTCTTAAAGTTAGAACATAATTTATTACAACAAGCCACGCATTATGGCATTAATAGTGAGGCGAGACAACCACTTAAGACGATTCTGTATTTTAGCTGGGAATTAAGCCCAGCAACATATTGCAGTCAATCGTGATTAGCAAAAGAGCAAATATCCTCTTTATTTTTTTTACTGATAGTTTTTGTACCAAAACTGCCCCAACAGGCGCACTTATCAGACTGGCGAGAGTGATAACGGCAAAAGCGGGTAAGTAAACAAAACTCAAATTGTGATTTGACAGTGGTATTATTTGCAACCCAGAAACTATGTAACCAACAGCACCAGCAAGTGTAATCGGCAAACTTATGGCGCTGCAGGTGCCGATAGCGCGTTTGGTGTTTACATTGCAGTAGACCAAAAATGGCACCGATAGCATGCCACCGCCTATACCCACAAACTGGAAATACAGCCGATGACCATCCCGATTCAATTTAGAGCAGGTTTGGAAGGTAATATCAGCGATGGGTTTGGGGTATGGTTATTTAAGATTTGAAACGCGACTACAAAGGAATAAATTGCAAACAACAATTTCAGCAAGCTTGCATTGAACTTTGCAGCCACCGAGCTGCCTAAAAATGCACCCAACATAATCCCCAAAGCGATATTTTTAACGATACCCCAATCTACATTTTATGACTATGTGCGCACGGCTAGAAGCGATTGAGGTGACGATAATTACTGCTAGCGAGGTACACAGTTCGATGATCATGATGAATTGTGATGGAAAGTCTAAATGAACGAAAATAAAGCTGAGTGCGGGTACCATGATCAGTCCGCCACCTACGCCGAGCAAGCCTGAAAGCAAGCCTGTAAATAGGCCTGTTGTTAAATACAGTAAATATTCCATTAAGGTTTATTGGCTAATATCTTGAGTTTTGAGGAAAGTGGAGATTCACCTAAACTCTCAGCCAGTATTTTTAAGCTGCTTGCCGCATGGGCTGAGAGCTTGCGCTGTACTTTTATGACAGGTATTGGGTGAGATTTTACTTGCACTTTTACCGTAATTGCAGTAACTTTACATTCCCTAAATAAAGGGTCTTTTTTTTGCAAATTTTGCAATTGAGTCAATATGCTAGTATGAGTCAATTTTATTTTATTGGCGATAATCCCGCTGTCAGCGTAAACCGTCAATTGGCCGTTAATCAAGCTGCTAGCGAAACTGGCTTGGCTTAGTGTTTTCGGAGCGGCTTCATGCCACAGTTGCCGTAAGTTTTGATATGTACGTACGTTTTTATTCAGCGCAGTGAATTGGCTATTTTCGCTAAACAGTGTATTAATTTTACGCATAATTAATTGTATCGAGACAAATCACTTTAATCTATGAATATTTTCCAATGAATATAATTTTAGTTTCTAATAAGATGGCAAAAGCCAAAAGCTTGTCGGTGTTGCAGGCGGGAGCGCTAGTCGCTGCTTTGGTACTAGTACCCGTTCTGCTTACATTGCTGTTTATTACGCCTAATAGCGACATCAAAGAGCAAGGTATGAAGGCGTTACTGCCACCGAATCTTAAAAGCTCTATCATCTCTTCTCAAGTGCATTTAGATGCCTATGCTAAAGAGTTGGGCGAGTTGCAAGCACGGATGATGCGCCTAGACGCACAAAGCCAGCGCTTGGCAAAATTTGCAGGTGAAAAGGGGAAGCAGGATACAAATAAGTCTAATTTGCAGAAAGAGACTGATTTACTGCCTGCTAATAGGGGCGGCCCACTCATTAACGCCCATCCCATGTCCGAGTCTGATTTACAGGCGGCCATATTAGAACTTGCACAAGCCGTTGATGCACGTGATGATTCTTTAAGTGGTCTTGAGGCTAAAATTTTGCAGCAAGGTGTGCTAAAAGATATGTTGCCTAATGGCACGCCAGTAAGCGCAGCCTATAACTCATCAAGCTATGGCTGGCGTATTGACCCTTTTACTGGTTATAAGGCATTTCATGAAGGTTTGGATTTTCCTGCAAATATTGGCACGTCCATACGTGCAGCGGCAGATGGCATTGTGTCTGAGGCCGACCACACTTCAGATTATGGTAATATAGTAAAGATAGAGCATGGTTCTGGTTTGGAGACACGGTATGCACATGCCTCTAAATTATTAGTTCATGTAGGCGAGAGGGTGGTAAAGGGTCAAGTAGTAGCGGAGGTGGGCAATACCGGGCGTTCAACTGGTCCACATTTGCATTATGAAATACGTCTAAATGGTGAGGCGTTAGACCCACGCAGGTACTTACAAAACTAAATGTTGATAAAAATGGCAGTTTAAGATTTATTCAAACCTTGAATTAATAATTTAAACCCCCAGTTAAATCTTAGTCTAAATAAAGCTTAGTCAAATAAAAAAGTAATCTTTTCATCCAATCTAAATAGAGGTTTCCGCTAAAGTCGGAAAATCGGTGTCCTTTCATGTTATCCACGGTGTTTAGAAAATTCTTCGGTAGTCGTAACGATAGGCTAGTTAAACAATACGGCCAAAAAGTCAAAGAAATTAATGCATTAGAGCCTGCCATGCAGGCTTTATCGGATGAAGCCTTGCGTGCAAAGACAGATGAATTCAAGAAACGTTTTCAACAAGGTGAAAGTTTAGAAAAACTATTACCAGAAGCGTTTGCCGTAGTGCGTGAAGGGGGAGTGCGTGCGCTTGAAATGCGTCATTTTGATGTGCAAATGATCGGCGGTATGGTGCTCAATGCAGGTAAAATCGCCGAGATGCGAACAGGCGAGGGCAAAACACTGGTTGCAACCTTGCCTGTTTATTTAAACGCCCTTACTGGCAAAGGTGTGCATGTGGTAACAGTCAACGATTATCTCGCCAAGCGTGACGCAGAATGGATGGGCAGGCTCTATAATTTCTTAGGCTTAAGTGTTGGTATAAATTTATCGCAAATGCAGCACGATGCAAAACAGCTTGCTTACGCCGCCGATATTACTTACGGTACCAATAATGAGTTCGGTTTCGATTACTTGCGCGACAATATGGTGTTTACTGCAGAAGAACGTACGCAGCGTGGCTTGAGTTATGCTTTGGTGGATGAAGTTGACTCGATTCTGATTGATGAGGCACGCACGCCATTGATTATTTCAGGACAAGCAGAACATAGCATTGATTTATATAACCAAATTAATGCAGTTGCACTACAGCTAAGTAAACAGGCGACTGAAGATGGTGCAGGCGATTTCTGGGTTGATGAAAAAGCGCAAACCGTGACCATGTCTGAAGCCGGCCATGAACGAGCCGAAGAAATTTTGGCTAATTCAGGATTGTTGACAGAGGGTTCAAGTCTTTACGATCCGGCGAACATTACCCTGGTGCATCATTTATATGCTTCGCTACGGGCCCAAAACTTGTTTAATAAAGACCAGCATTATGTGGTGCGTGATGGCGAGATCATTATTGTGGATGAATTCTCTGGTCGTATGATGCCTGGGCGCAGGTGGTCAGATGGGCTGCATCAAGCGGTGGAGGCAAAAGAAGGTGTGGAGATTCAAAAAGAGAATCAGACGCTGGCTTCTATCACGTTCCAAAACTATTTCCGCATGTATGAAAAGCTGTCGGGTATGACAGGCACAGCAGATACTGAAGCTTATGAGTTTAATCAAATCTACGGCTTGGAAACGGTAGTGATTCCTACACATCGCCCTATGCTGCGCAAAGACGCGATGGATAAAGTTTATCGCACCGCCAATGAAAAATATAATGCAGTCATCGAAGATATTAAACAATGTCAGGCCATCGGCCAGCCAGTGTTGGTGGGTACAACATCGATTGAGAATTCAGAATTAATTTCAGGCTTGCTGACGAAAGCCAAGTTGGTACATGAGGTTTTAAACGCAAAACAACATGAGCGCGAAGCGCATATTGTGGCCGAAGCGGGTAGCCCGGGGGCGATTACTATCGCCACCAATATGGCGGGTCGCGGTACTGATATTGTATTAGGAGGAAACCCAGAAGCCAGAATCCATGAGGTTCGCAGCGATGCTAATTTAAGCGATGCGCAAAAAGAAGCTAAAGTTGCGCAAACAAAAGCAGAGTGGCAACAGCGCCATGATGCAGTTGTGGCAGCAGGAGGATTGCATATTATTGGCACAGAGCGCCATGAGTCGCGTCGTATCGACAACCAGTTGCGTGGCCGTTCAGGCCGCCAAGGTGACCCGGGCTCTAGCCGTTTTTACCTGTCGCTTGATGACCAATTGCTACGTATCTTTTCAGGTGATCGCGTTTCAGCGATTATGGAACGCCTGAAAATGCCAGAAGGCGAGGCGATTGAGCATGCCATGGTGACACGTGCTATTGAAAATGCACAGCGCAAAGTGGAAGGCCGTAACTTTGATATTCGTAAACAATTACTTGAGTTTGACGATGTTTCTAACGACCAACGCAAGGTGATTTACGAACAACGAAATGAGTTGCTAGAGGCCACTGATATTGGTGAAACTATTGGCGCAATGCGCCATGATGTACTTTTAAGCATGATTGCCACCCATATTCCACCAGGGAGCGTTGAAGAGCAATGGGACATTCCGAGCTTAGAAAAAGAGATTTTAGAAGAAACGGGGCTTGATCTGCCGGTAGGTAAATGGCTAGAAGAAAACCCTGATTTACATGAAGAAACGCTACGCGAACGTATACTTGATGCGGCTGATAAGTCTTATCAAACAAAAGAAGAGCTTGCTGGCGTTAATACCATGCGTCAATTTGAGCGCTCGGTGATGTTGCAAAGTATTGATAATCATTGGCGCGAGCATTTGGCGGCGCTTGATCACTTACGTCAAGGCATTCATTTACGTTCGTATGCACAAAAAAATCCCAAGCAAGAATACAAGCGTGAAGCATTTCAATTGTTCGAAGCTTTGCTTAACACAGTAAAAAGCGAGGTGACTAAAATCACCATGCTGGTTCAAGTAAAAACACAAGATGATGTTGAAGCGGTCGAAAAACCTCAGGAAATGGCCAATGTGCAATATCAACATGCGGATTTTGATGAGGCATTAGCGAATCCACAAGGTGATTTTACTGAAGAAGAAGTAGCACAAATGGCAGGCGGCAAACCGATTGTGCGAGATGGTGCCAAAGTGGGACGCAACGACCCATGTCCGTGTGGCTCTGGGAAAAAATATAAGCAATGCCACGGTGCGTTAAGTTAAAGAATGTTTGAAGAACCGATTGTAGAATCGCCCTGCATCAATGTGTGCAGCATGAACGATAAAACAGGCTTATGCCACGGTTGCTACCGTACAAAAGTAGAAATTCAAGTTTGGTGGGATTTAACTTTTGAGCAAAAAACTGATGTGATTAAAAAAACCTGGGCGCGCCAAGAGGCGGCATTCGGCGATTACAGTGCTTAATTGTTTATGGGTAGCCTCGGCCATTTCCAGTCATCAAGGAACGGCGCACTTATTCATAGCGCAATAATCTTTCAGCTTGCTCGTCAGCACCATAGCGTTCGATGAGTGTCTCAATCTCCGCCAGCAGGGAGTCGTCCTCGTCATCGTCCAGTACGCCATCACCGACCAGTTTGGGCAATAAACCAGCAGTCATGGCTTCTCGCACTTCGTCTAGCGTCGGCGGATTTTCCCTATTATCATCATTCATCACAGCCTCAATTACCCGTGAGAGCGCTTCGCTGGCACTCATCTGCGAGAAGTCGACTGCCAATGCGTCTTTTCCATATTCCTCAATAAGAGCGTCCAACTCATCGATAACAGACTCGGCAACATCAAAATGATGCATGCGCTCTGCTTCGTTAAATGGCCCTGGCAACAAATTGAGTATGAAGGCGCGTACATTAGCTAAAGTGATGGGCTGCTCGGTATTTGGGTCGTTTACGCGGCTTTCGATGAGAGCAGATAATTGAGAACTGACACGAGCGGCAACGTTGATAGGATTACGAATCATGGAAATCTCCTAGGTATCTGACAATATAAATAAAAACGTTTCGTAAGCCAGCGCCTCGACGAAACTGAACAATTAATAATTAAATCAATTTCCTTTTGCACAAAAATTACAGCATAACTCTTCTGACTTACGTTCTACTAGATCGAACCAAGCTCAAGGCAGAAGTAGTTTAAATCCCGAACGGATAAGTTTCAGGCTCTTCATCCGCTTGCCAATGTTCATTTAAATCCAGTGGCTCTACCGCTTGAGTTTCATCAATGTGAATCAAGGCATCGAACTGTTCTGGTAACGAAGCCAAAAAATAATGGCTGAGTCGCTCGGTTTCAGGTCGATAGACCACGCCAATCGCACGCTCTAGGCGAGGTGTGCGAAACACATTAATTAGGTCTTGATTGGATGGTTTATACCTGTCAAATTTAAGCAAAAAAGCAGGCAGTTCTACGTCATGCAGTAAGCTTTCATAACTGCCAGGCAGTGCAGGACGCACAAGCCGCCTTTGGCCAGGCTCATCCCAATCTGATGCCGCAGTCACTTTGCCAGTATAGGTGGTAAAGCCGATACTAACTGCCAGTCGCCCATAATGCTCACGTACAAGTTGGCCTATATTGAATTCTCCACGTGCCCCCATCTCGGTTGCCCGTGCATCACCAATATGCGAGTTATGTGCCCATACCACGATCTTTGCCTTGCCATTTTGCGTCGTTAAATGTTTATCTAGCGCTTCGAGTGTATCAACCATGTGACGATCACGTAAATTCCAGGAAGACACATCCCGCTCAAACATTAGACGATAATATTGCTCGACATTTTTGACAAGCTTGGCATTCTGTTCGGCGAAAAAGTACTCGTCTGCTGCCAATTTTCCATCATGTTGGATGTAGTCGCTAGCTTTGCTGCGTAACTCATGTAATTGTTGTATAGCATCGTGCTCACAACTTTCAGCAGCGCCAAAACTGGTGGCATAGGCATAGCTTTGAGGATTAATGCCAAAGTGGTCAAAACAGGCATAACGATGACGCGCTCGCTTAGCAGCTTCAGGATCTACCTTATTCAAATATTTGATTACGGCGTCCATTGAAGCATGCATGCTATAAAGATCAAGACCGTAAAATCCAACCTGCTTTTCACTGCTAAGCTGTTGGTTATGGTAATGCAGCCACTCAACAAATCCTAATACTTCTCGATTACACCACATCCAGGTTGGAAAGCGTTTGAAGCCATCCAGCGATTGTTTAGCCGTAATATCGCTCAACTGGCCTTTCATATATTGATTAACTCTATATGCATCCGGCCAGTCGCCTTCTATGGCAATCGCATTAAAGCCATATTGTGTAATCAGGCACTTGGTGATGGCGGCACGCTCATGATAGAACTCGCTCGTGCCATGTGTGGCTTCACCTAACAGCACAATATTAACGCCTTCTACCAAATCCGCAAGCGAGTCGTAATCTTCAGGTTTACCATAAATCATGTAAGCATTGTGGCGGATTGCGGACGATATAATGTTAGTGTTTACAGGCCTCATGTCACTCTCCATTTGAATGATGCTAAAAACTATAATTCACATTAATTTATTATCTTTTTACTATTTCACCTTACAAAAATTGTTTCATTAGAGCTACCAGCACCTTTACAAGGTAAACAACTTGATTGGCGGTAAGGCTCAACATCCAATTACCCGAGCCACTTACCATGACAATTGGTTGTCATCACTAAATTATTTTCTGCTTGTCGTTCGCCATCGAATTTTTCTGATATTGAAAGCGATTAGATAAAAACATGGCTAGCTTTTCCAATATACACAGCGACTTGAAAATATAAAATCAGGGCAAGCACGTAATGATTTGTTCTTACGTGACTTTAAGTCTCATAAAATTAAGTTATAGCCTTCTCATTAAGAATGAGGATGGTTCATAAATAATATAAATTGCAATAAATAGGTGTTACCCCTTACGTGCTTGCCCTGATTTACGCATCTCCTTCAATCCTTTAAATTACACATAACGGCGGTACATGCCCAGCAACGCATAGTTGTTTAATCAGTATTTGAGATAGTCCTTAATCAGGATAGTCCAAGTTAAAGATTAGTGCCGCCGTTTTCTATTGTGATGGTGAAGGAGGCAGTATGAAGCTCATGAAAGAGACTAAGAAAAGTTCTATGAGTCCGATACCGGTAATTGGTATTGAGAGTTGCCCAGAATCATTTACTGAATCTGTTCAGGATAGGTATTCGCGTATTGCTGAATGTGCCTATTACAAAGCAAAGACACGAGGCTTTGAACCAGGCCATGAAGAAGAAGACTGGCTGGAAGCTGAAGCTGAGCTATCGGAGTAATAGCCATGCAAACTGAACAAGTAGTGAGGGGTTCCGTCCCACTTTCTATAGATCATTCTGCAAGCCTTCCTGATAATTATGAAGAAGACATGGCAGTGTTGATCATAAATGATGACGGCATGATCTGCGATTGCAACCAGGAGGCAGGCGTATTGTTGAATAGCATTCCCAGAAGAATTAACTGGATGGACATCAGCACAATATTGCCGCAATTAAAAAATGTAGAGCTGGTAAAGAAAGGTACGATAAATCCGGATTTACGTATTCTTTCCCGTGTTGGTCACCTATTTGACGTGGTTACCATGAATGACAGAAGTTTTACCAGCAAGCTTTATTTTAATGAGGTTGAGTATTTTGGCAGGCATTGCCTGCGTCTCATTATGAGGCCAGTCTAACCTGTACCAGATTTAAGGTAATTTAATAATATTTAAAGGAGAATGAAATGGACGCAAAAACTAAAGAAAATATTCCAGTCACCACCAGCAAGAAGGAAGTAGCAAGGACCACATGGCCAGCGCTGCAGCATCCTATCGCAGAGATGGAACGCGCCTTCGATCGCTTCTTTGGACGCAACTGGCCATCTTTAAAACGCTGGAGTGACTTTCCGGCAGTGGATGACCTGTTTGAAGTTGAAGGACTGCGCATACCAAGTCTGGATGTGGTGGATCGTGAGAATGAAGTATTGGTACGAGCTGAGATTCCCGGCATAGAAAAGAAAGATATTAGTGTCTCTCTTAGTGACAATCTGCTTACTATTAAAGGCGAATCCAGAAAAGAGGAAAAAGAAGAAAAAGGGGATTATCATCGGCATGAAATCTCCTGCTCTTCATACGCACGTTCTGTTACTGTGCCTGCAAATGTAGATGCTTCTAAAACGGTCGCTAATTTGAAGGATGGCATTCTTGAGGTTACGTTGCCCAAAATAGAATCTTCTAAACGAAAGACCATAACGGTTCAGTAAAAGGTTTTATATAAGGCTCGACCTGGACTTGATGATGCTGAGTTCTGTTTTCAGACACTAATATAGTTTCTAGAGGTATTTTGCCTAGCAGATACCCGCTGGGCAAGTAAATGCATGGAACCCATTCAATTTTATCAACAGTCTTGAAAAGGAATTCATTATGCCTATAGGTGAAATATGTAACCGTGAAGTCGTCATCACTGAGGTTAATGACACTGTTCTACATGCGGCTAAGTTGATGCGTAAACATCACGTTGGGGATGTGCTGGTCGTCAAAAAATCTAATGGCAGCAGCATACCTATCAGTATTGTCACTGATCGTGATCTGGTGGTCGAAGTTCTAGCAGCAGAGGTTGATCCCAATATACTAAATGTAGGCGACATTATGCCCGGCGAGCTTGCTACGGTGAAAGAGGATACAGGTATATTTGAAGCAATCCAGCATATGCGAGTTAGAGGTGTAAGACGTTTACCGGTGGTCGATGACGGCGGTAACTTGGTTGGGATTGTTACATTAGATGACTTACTCGAATTGCTTGTGGAAGAGCTTGGGTTACTCATAAAGCTGATCTCACACGAGCAGAGAAAAGAAGCTATCACTCGTCCATAGTTTCTATCATTGTTAGCAAGTGGTCCTTAGTTTTGAGGATCTTAAGAAGCTTGATGAAGTTAAATTCGTTGACAGAATACAAGCGATTTGTTTTCCATTATAGATATTTCAAGGTGCCCCATGAAAACATACTCTAACCTGTTCCTTGGTTGGAAAATTGATCAGAGATTACTAAGAGAAGGTGCAATTGTGGGCGTCATGAAAAACATCATTAAATTTATTATTATTTTTGGTCTACTTTTTAGCAATTGCGTCAATGCAGACATCGTTGCACCTGATGTATTAGTAAAGAAAACAGCCGATGAGGTTCTATCTATACTCAAGGCTAATAAATCTAATAACAACAATGATTTTAAAGTTGTTGCCAAGCTCGTTGAAGACAAAATCGCAATCCAATTCGACTTTGACCGAATGACCAGAATGACGCTTGGACAAAGTTGGCGTAAAGCAACAAAGGAACAGCAAGAGCAGCTTGTTTCTGAATTTCGCTCTTTACTGATACGCACTTATTCATTTGCACTACAAAAATATCAAGATCAAACCATACAATATTTTCCTTTAAAAACAGACAGTGATGCTAATGATGTTATTGTTAAGACAATGATTATTCAGTCTGGAGGACCAGCGGTTCCGATAGAGTATTCTCTGGAGAAAACCACAGAGAAATGGAATGTCTACGACGTCAAGATAGACGGCATGAGTTTGGTGACTACTTATCGCGGTCAGTTTTCAGAAGAAATCAAGAAGAATGGAATTGACTCTTTAATTGAAAAGTTGACTTTAAAGAATAAAAGTTGATTCTGTCCTTGCCTTAAAAACTTGAGTCAATAGTTAATAATAGCTAAAGTAATCAATTAAGAAAACAGAAAGACTTACCTAATGCAGAAGAAAGTGCTGATTGCAAGGCTCAATGCGCAAAAGGCAAGGCTAACTGTTTAGATTCATCTTATGTTTGTGACAGCGCCGCTTATACTTGTAAGACTACATGTAAAGAACAAGACAATATCAAAGAGTAAATAATCTTAAAAGATTACTATGCCCGAGATACCTACTTACTTAGCGATGATAAAGCGGCCTCGCATCAAAAAAATGGGTTTCAGAGAAACATCTGAAATCCATTCATAAATTGGTCCCATATTAACGTTGTGACGATGAAGATCCATCAGATATCAGTAGAGGAAGCACTGAACAACCTTCATACTGGGGAAGGTGGGCTTACCTCAAATGAGGCAACTAATAGACTAAAAGAGTTCGGCCAAAACCACCTCCGGGAAGAACGTCGTAAGCCTCTAGTAATAGGACTACTAAAGGAATTCACCCACTTCTTCTCTATAGTATTGTGGCTTGCTGCAGGATTAGCTTTTGTACTTGAAAGATCGACACCAGGACAAGGCATGGCCAGATTGGGCTATGTCATTGTCGCTGTCATTGTCATCAGTGGCCTCTTCTCATTCTGGCAGGAATTTCGAGTGGAAAAAGCATTGGCCGCCCTACGCCGACTTCTGCCTCATCAAGTCCAAGTGATTCGGGGTGGGAAAGTGTTTAAATTAGATACAGATCAATTGGTGCCGGGAGATGTGCTTTTACTGAAAGAGGGATCAAGTGTACCTGCGGATTGCCGTCTCATCGAGGCCTTTGCGGTGAAGGTAAACATGGCCATTCTAACCGGTGAATCAATACCTCAGCCGCGGGACGCCAGTCCCTCAAATGAAGAAAATCTGCTTCAAAGCGGAAATATTCTGTTAGCTGGCACTTCTATAGTGGCTGGACGAGGAAAAGCAGTGGTTTTCGCCACTGGAATGCAAACCGAGTTCGGCCGAATTGCCCATCTAACCCAGGCCAGTGGAGATGCTGCCTCGCCACTGCACAAAGAGATTGCTTACTTGAGTCGCATGATCATTGCTCTGGCCGTCGCCATTGGGATGGTCTTCTTTACTATTGGCTGGTTAATTGGTTTTCCTCTATGGGAAGACCTTACTTTTGCCATCGGCCTCATTGTTGCCATGGTTCCCGAAGGGCTTCTTCCCACATTGACCCTGTCCTTGATTTTGGCAACTCAGCGCATGGCTAAACGCAATGTACTTATCCGCCATTTGCCCGCCGTAGAGGCGTTAGGGTCAGCTACGGTCATTTGCACAGATAAGACCGGCACACTCACTCAGAATCGCATGACGGTAGGGACGTTGAGTCTTGGAGTGAGCGACCATCTTATCCCCATAGAGGCTGCCAAGGATTCCGCCCCCCTTTTTTTCGCAATTTCTTTCTCGTTGCTGGGCTGTGCCATGACCTTGTAGAAGAGCAACAGGAAAATGGGCGAAGTTGGCATGGTGATCCAATGGAGGTCTCCCTCATGAACATGGCCAAAAATGCTACTGAACTGCCCACTTGGGAACGCGTCGAAGAGATACCTTTCGATTCCAAAAGGATGCGCCTAACGACCCTTTACAACACAGCAGACGGAATCATGTTGCTCTGCAAAGGTGCCCTTGAAACAGTTCAGCCTCTGTGTGCTTTTACCTTAACAGAGTCTGGAGAGCGACCTTTTACTAAAGAACTTCGGAAAAAAGTACTTCATTCGCATGAAGAAATGACCAAGTTAGGTCTCCGTGTCATAGCTTTAGCCTACCGTATGACTAAGCCGGGAGATGAATTAGTAAATCCTGAACAGGACATGGTTTTCGCAGGCTTAGTAGGACTAGAGGACCCACCTCGCCCTGAGGTTCCGAAGGCAATCGAGACCTGCCGACAGGCAGGTATAAGAGTGATTATGATCACTGGAGACCATCCCAGCACTGCTTTGGCAATTGCTAAGGAGATCGGCTTGGTGCGCAGTCCTAATTCTCCGGTCATTAGAGGGAAGCAACTTCGTCGGTTAAATGACACTCAACTTCAATTGGCTCTGGATGAAAGTGAGATTATATTCGCCCGTGTAGAAGCCGATCAAAAAATGCGGATTGTTGATGCCCTTAAACGCAAAGGACACATTGTTGCGGTTACAGGTGATGGGGTTAATGACGCCCCTGCTCTTAAAAGCGCTCACATTGGCGTCGCCATGGGACTCAGTGGCACAGATGTTGCTAAAGAAGCGGCAGACTTGATTCTGCTGGATGACAATTTTTCCAGCATCGTCAGCGGCATTGAGGAAGGTAGAGCCGTATTCGATAATATCCGAAAATTTCTTACCTACATCCTTGCCCACAATGTACCTGAACTGATACCTTACTTAGCATTCGCATTGTTCATGATACCCCTTGCAATAACACCCATCCAGATGCTAGCTGTCGACATGGGTACTGATTCCCTTACTGCGCTTGGGCTAGGAGTGGAGCATCCTGGGCCGGATGTCATGCTACGCCCACCTCGTCCACCCAAGCAACGGCTTCTTGACTGGAAACTAGCTATACGCGCTTATCTGGTTATGGGATTGATAGAGGCAGTGGCAGTGATGGTTATCTTCACTTTCATCTTATACAACGCAGGCTGGAATTACGGTCATTCCCTAAACGTAACTACCCCCCCTTTATTTACGAGCCACCACCGTCAGTCTAGGTACTATCGTTCTAATGCAAGTAGTTAACGTATTCCTTTGTAGAAGCTCGATTCGATCTGCCAGTTCCACGGGCATGCTTGGTAATCCACTAATTCTATGGGGAGTAATGGCAGAGATCGTAATACTTCTACTGATAACTTACACGCCCATCGGTAACGACTTTTTTGGGACGACTCCCGTACCGGCGAGCGATTGGGTTTTGGTCTTGCCCTTTGCTATCAGTCTATTCACCTTAGAAGAGGTGCGTAAATGGATCGTTCGCCGTGTCACATCCCAAAAGTAGTAGCTTATTACGTTAAGCAATTAATAAAGTCAGTTCGTGTAATTGAAACTAATACTTAGCGCCTGACAAAGTGAATTTGTAATGTGTATCATTAAGATAACGTGCGACGTCCTCTATATCTTCATCACTCCAATCAAGACTCAACATATCTTGCCTGTGACGCACTTCTATCTTTAGACTTTTCCAATCCGTAACAGCATTCTTATGCTTCCAATGTTCTTATGCACTATGACAATTAATGCATTGGGTTAAGTACAGCACTTCCCCGCGTGTTGCATAATGTATTGGGGGTTCACCGGCAAAAGTCAGATGCCAGAAAAAGAAGAGAAGTAGTGCTAATATAAAACTTCGATACATACCAATTCCTCAGTTTTATCCTTAAGGCGAATGTAAATGGCAATAATGTTGATATTGCATGTTAAGAATCATTTTTCCGTCTTACTAGCGTCATACATCTGCCATGCAGCAAAAGTGATAATCATGGAACCTACTGTTATAGTGTTGACCATTGCCAATTGATTAGTTGAAAAATTCAGTGTGTAAGGGGAAGTGATTAGCCAAATTCCAAGCATGATATTGAAAACATCCTGCCCCTCATCTATTAATCTACAAACGTTTATAAGGTTAAACAATACAATCACCATTCCTAGCACGAGAGCGTTTTTTGTGGCAACATCGTTTAGTGAATAACCAATTCCCCACGGTGAAGCGAGAAGCCAGCAACCCAGAGAAACATTCACCCAATCTTGCCAGCGTATATTCATGGCTTAACTACTGATTGATTATTAGTCATTTGTTACCATTCTCTCCCGCCAAAATTTTCACATCATCAATAAAATCGACAACTTCAATTGAAACTGAGATTAAACAACCAAGGTTGCAAGTTATCTAGCGTCAATTTATGTAATGTATAAGTCTTGGGGTAACGAGTAAACTAGTGCGAGCACGTATACGGTTATTTACTCACATCAGACTAGTCGATATTGATTGATTTCCTATCCACAAATAAAAATCAATTAATTATCGTACTTCTTATTTTATCTATGCTCAAATTGAGGTTATTGAATGGCCGCTTTCAGCAGCTCTGGATGTCTTAAAAGGGTCGCGGTCCTCTATTTTCAGTGGCCGCTATAGGACAATGCAATGTTTATGTTTGCCAATGACAGGTATTGAGTAAGCACTTTGTTAAGGGGCATGAGTAACTTGGGCCATTAGCAGTCAGTAAATGTTATTTTCTGGTATTGATTCTTGCTTTTCATTCATTAAAAAATATATTGAAATTTTTTCATAAAATATTCAAGTATTAATATTTTTTACCGATACAACTTTTATATGATTTGCCAATATTTAATTGGCAATAATTTTAGTTATCAATCGGGAAATTGTTTATGGATTATTTTGTAAAAACGATATTTGCCATTCTAACCACATGTGCGATATTTGCTGTATTGGTTGCATTCACGATGAGTGATAAGGTGATGGCGACAGTCTCTACATTATTTTGAAGAATGTGAAAGGCTTATTAATAAGCCTCCACTTCACCGTTTAGGGATTAGTGTTAAGGTAACTATTGTCCTCCTATTGCTCTGTTTCATGCAGTGTAGTTTACGCTGTGATTTATTAATAATCCAAGCATGGCTTCAAAAATCAAACACCTATAAGGAATAGTCTCGCTCTATTTGTGGACTTAAATTCAACAGTAATGAATGGTATCTAATTGACATTATAACAGTTGGGTTTGAACAATCTACAGACAATAGCACGGGCCCCATTCTTGAAGATTTAAATAAGAGAGATTAAGCTAGTTTTACCTACTTGTTCAATGGATTCAATTGATTGAATTTTAATCATAATTAAAACCAAAATAAAGAAGCTGGTTGTTATTGAAGCGTTTTATATAGCTGAATAACATCCCCATATCTGAGCAGAAAATCAGTAAAAAATCATACTAATTTTAAGTAATAGATAATTAAATAATGAAATGAGAAACAAATGAAAATGACCGTTGCTAAAAGGATTTTATTACTGACATTTATTTCTGTGGCTGGGCTGATTGGTTTAACTGCTATGAGTCAACATCAAATGGAGAAAGTTTATAACGAAACCAATTATGCAGACACCAATATTGTACCAAGCATGGTTGAGCTTGACAAAATCCGCTATAAGTTCAACACCCTGCGAATCAGGGTAGCAAACCACACTATTACCAAAGATGCCGGAAAAATGTCAGAGGTAGAAGTAGCCATCAGAAAGTTGCAAGCTGAGCTTAGCGCATTGTTTAAGAATTACGAAGTTTATGTCGCGAACGATAAAGAAAAGCACATGCTAGAGGTCGATAAAGCGAGTTTGAGTGAATACTATGTACGTATGGAGCCGATATTAAATGCTTCACGTACCAATAAGAAAGAACTGGCACAAAGCTTATATATCGATATCCGTGCAACTGCGGAGAAAGCGAATGGAGATATTGCAGAACATATTGATTACAAAGTTAAGTTGGGTCAGCTAAATGCTCAGGACGCTGTGGCAGTAAAAGAAGGTGCCAAGAAATTATCACTAATAATAGGCATCTTAATTTTAATAGCGACTGCTAGCATCGGATTTATGATTACACGCAATTTTCGCAAGCAACTGGGTGGGGAGCCAGAGGATGTCGCTGCTATTGCAAATAGCATTGCTAATGGTGATTTAAATAGTTCTATCGAATTGGCTAGAGGTGATACTAATAGCTTGATGGCTTCAATGCAGGTTATGCAGCAAACGCTTAAATCGGTGATAGAAGAACAAAGCAGAATGTCGATCGAAAACAAGGCAGGCAATATAAAAGCCATTATCAATACAGATAAGTTTGAAGGCAGTTATAAGACCATGGCAGAGAATGTCAATGAAATGTCAGCCAATCAGGCTGATGTGATGCACAAAGTTACGGCATGTGTTTCTGAATTTTCAAATGGTAATTTCGATGCACCGCTGGAACGCTTTCCTGGCCAAAGGGCATTTATCAACGATGGCGTAGAGTTGTTGCGTAATAACATTAAAACTTTTATTGCCGATATGCAGCATATGTCTAGCCAACATGATGCCGGTAATATTGATGTCAGACTGGATGAAGAAAAATTTCATGGAGCCTATAAAGAAATGGCATCAGGTGTCAATAATATGGTTACAGATCATATAGAGATGAACAGGAAAGCTATCTCAGTTGTTAAAGCTTATGGTGAAGGCGACTTTGACGCACCATTGGAAAAACTGCCTGGCAAAAAAGCTTTTATTAATGAGGCGATAGAAAACACACGCAAGAATATTAAAACCTTTGTTGCCGATATGAATGCCATGTCGGCTGCGCATGATGCAGGGGATATTGATGTTGCGATGGATGTCGACAAATTCAAAGGTACGTATGCAAAAATGGCGCAAGGCGTCAATACGATGGTTTTTGGTCATATTGCCGTCAAGAAAGAAGCTATTGCCGTTGTATGTGCTTTTGGGGAAGGTGACTTTAATGCACCACTTGAGAAATTCCCCGGCAAAAAAGCATTTGTAAATGAAGCCATTGAGCAAGTACGCAGCAACTTGAAAGCATTGAATGAAGATGTACAAATGCTCGCTGATGCGGCACGCGAGGGTCGCATCTCTGTCCGCGCCGATGCCAGCCGTCATCAGGGTGACTTCAGCAAGATCGTCGAAGGCGTTAACGAAACCCTCGAAATGATCGTAGGCCCGATCGGTGCAGTGAAAGTAGCCGTAGAGACCATCAGCACCGCAG
>Ga0265328_10000039_pt1 | contig 91183 bp, 73 predicted proteins | sample 41624metaG_FD_202086 | JGI IMG/M metagenome (GOLD analysis project Ga0265328, IMG submission 202086) | Rhizosphere microbial communities from Carex aquatilis grown in University of Washington, Seatle, WA, United States - 4-16-24 metaG | ecosystem: Host-associated > Plants > Roots > Rhizosphere...
TGAAGACGATCGATCTTCCCCGCATCCGTGTCCACGCAGGTCACATCATGACCAAAATCAGCAAAACAAGCCCCAGAAACCAAACCAACATAACCCGAGCCGATCATCGTGATCTTCATAACGTCAACTCTTTCTTTTTTGGATTGGCGAGTGGGTCTCGAGTCAGGGCGCCGCCGAGATTCAGCCGCCAACGCCAAAGGCGGCCAGCGCCGCCATATTGACGATTTCGGCGTCGGTGGCGCCGAGTTGAACGATCTGGATTGGTTTGTCGAGCCCCACGATCAGCGGCCCGAGCACGGTTGCGCCGCCCAGCTCCTGCAGCATTTTCGTTGATATGGCCGCAGAATGAAACGCCGGCATGACAAGGACATTGGCGGTGTCCTTGAGGCGGCAGAACGGATAGGAGGCCATAAGCTGGCGGTTGAGCGCGATGTCGGCGCCCATCTCCCCCTCATAGGCGAAATCGACGCGGCGCTGGTCCAGAATCCGCACCGCCTCGTGAACGCGGGCGGTGCGCTCGCCCGGCGGATAGCCGAAAGTCGAAAAGGCCAGCATGGCGACGCGGGGATCGAGCCCGATGCGTTTCGCGACGCCCGCAGCCTCAATGGCGATTTCAGCGAGATCGCTGGCTTCCGGCATCTCGGTTATCGCCGTGTCGGCGACGACGACGACGCGGCCGCTGGCCAGCACTAACGAGGCGCCGATCAGTCGGTGCCCAGGCTTGTGGTCGACGACATGCCTCACATCCTCCAGCGCATTGGAGAAATTGCGCGTGACGCCGGTGACCATGGCGTCCGCGTCGCCCTGCGCGACCATGGCGGCGGCGAAATGATTGCGGTCGGTGTTGATCAGGCGTTGACAATCGCGCAGCAAAAAACCCCGGCGCTGCAAGCGTTCAAACAGAAATTGCGCATAAACGGCGTTGCGAGACGACAGTTTGGCGTTGTGCACCTCGATGCGATCACCCAGCTCCAGTCCCGCCTGCGCCGCGGTATGCAGCACGCGATCCTCGCGCCCCACCAGAACCGCCCGGCCAAGCCCCTGGTTGACGAAGGCAAGGGCGGCCCGGATCACCTGCTCCTCCTCCCCCTCGGCGAAGACGACGCGCTTGGGGCTACGCCGCACGCGCTCGAAAATCGTCTGCATGACGGCGGCGACCGGATCGCGCCGCGCGGACAGTTCAGCGCGATAAAGTTTCAGGTCGACGATGGGGCGGCGGGCGACGCCCGATTCCATCGCCGCCATGGCCACCGCCGGCGGCACAACGGAAATAAGGCGCGGATCGAATGGCGCGGGGATGAGATAGTCGCGGCCAAAGCGCGGCCGCGCGCCGCGATAGGCGTTCGCCACCTCGTCCGGGACGTCTTCGCGCGCCAGTTGCGCCAGCGCCTTCGTCGCCGCGATTTTCATCTCCATGTTGATGGTTTTCGCACGCACGTCCAGTGCGCCGCGAAAGATATAGGGGAAGCCCAGCACATTGTTGATCTGGTTGGGATAATCCGAACGGCCGGTGGCCACGATGGCGTCGGGACGCGCCGCCAGCGCCTCTTCGGGCGTGATTTCCGGGTCGGGATTAGCCATGGCGAAGACGATCGGATCCTTGGCCATGGTTTTGAGCATCGCGGGCGTCAGCGCGCCTTTTGCGGAGAGGCCGTAGAAAATATCGGCGCCCTCCAGCGCCTCCGCCAGGGTGCGCGCGCTGGTTTCGACCGCGTGCGCGCTTTTCCACTGATTCATGCCCTCGGCGCGGCCGCGATAAATCACGCCCTTGGTGTCGCAGAGCGTGACATTGGCCGGGTTGAAGCCGAGCGCCTTGGCGAGATCGAGACAGGCGATGCCCGCGGCGCCGGCGCCATTGCAGACGAGCCTCGCAGTTTTGATGTCGCGTCCGGTAAGTTGCAAGGCGTTGAGCAGCCCCGCCGCCGAGATGATCGCCGTTCCATGCTGGTCGTCATGGAAAACAGGAATATCCATCAGTTCGCGTAGCCGCTCTTCGATGATGAAACATTCCGGCGCTTTAATATCCTCGAGATTTATGCCGCCGAACGTCGGTCCGAGATAGCGCACGGCGCCGATGAATTCCTCGACATCCCGGGTGTCGACCTCGAGGTCGATCGAATCAATGTCGGCGAACCGCTTGAACAGCGCCGCCTTCCCCTCCATCACCGGCTTCGCCGCGAGCGCGCCAAGATCCCCCAATCCCAAGATGGCCGTGCCATTGGTGATGACCGCGACCATATTGCCTTTAATCGTGTAGTCGAAGGCGAGCGACGGGTTCTGGGCGATCGCTAGAACCGGCGCGGCGACGCCCGGCGAATAGGCGAGCGAAAGATCGCGTTGCGTCGCCATGGGTTTCGTGGCGATGATGGCCAGTTTCCCAGGCCGCCCTCGCGAGTGAAACAGCAGGGCTTCCTTGTCGGTGAAAACTTGGCGCTCTTGCGCTGGGGGCCTGGATTCCGTCATGATCCGCCATCTTTGAGCCGCCGCCTGGCGCGGTGCGGCGACCTTATCCGCAGCGCGCGCGCTTGCACAAGCCTTTCGGGAATATTCGAAGTCGCTGGCGCGGCGCAAATTGAGAGCGGGGCGGGATTTCCTACATGCGCGACCCAACAAAATCCATAGCGCCGGTTACCGCGGCGCTGGTACGCGCCGCTCTCGCGCGAATGTGCTCAATCTGTTGTTTCATTGTGTTTCTCGGGTCGAAGCCGGACTACGCTTTGGCTCAAGGCGCCCTTTCGCTGCTCGCGGATGACGGACCCTGTTCGTTCGCGCAGGCGAGCCCGGCCGCTGTCGCGCTCGTCGACGAAGACTTCGACTTGTTGCTCGATGACGGGCGCCGCGTCGCTCTGGCGGGGTTGGAATTTCCGCGCGCCGGCCCCGACGGCGAGAGGCTGCGCGAGACTGCTTTGTTGCGGCTCTCGAATTGGCTTACCGGCGAGCAGGTATTTTTGGCCAATCTCGCTTCGGCGCCCGATCGATGGGGGCGCACGCCGACGCAGATGATCGCCGCCGTCGGGTCGGCGCCGGAGGCTCCGCTTGTTTCGGTTGGCGCGGCGCTGCTCGCCGAAGGACTAGCGCGGTTTCGGCCCGATCCGGTCGCGACGCCTTGCGCGAAAACCTACCTCGAGGCCGAGAAACTCGCCCGCGACCGGAATCTCGGACTTTGGGCTAGCGATCCCGTCGTCGACGCATCCGGCGGCGGAGCTTCCGTCGGCGCGGCGCTGGCAGGCAAAAAGGGCATGGTCGTCGTTTCGGGGGTGGTTCAATCGGTCGGTGAAACGCGCGGCGCTGTTTATCTAAATTTCGGTCCGAGGCGAAACATCGATTTCGCCATTGTGATTTCGAAGCGGAATATGGCTATATTCGCGCAAAGCGGCGTCGCTCTCCGAGCGCTCGTTGGGCGACGCATTCGCGTGCGAGGCTTGATTGAAACGAATTATGGACCACGGATGGAGATCGCCGCCCCTGCCGACATTGAGCTTCTCGACCCTGCTTCAACTCACTGAGAAGCGCGGCCGCGCCTTAGCTGGGGTTTTTTGTTTGAGCGTTCTCGCCCTTGGGGGCTGCGCCCAACTGGAGCAGCAGGGTCAGCTTTTCGAACCACAGCCCGCGCAGCGCCCGTCGCAATCAGCGCCGCGCGTCGACAACCGCAATTCGGTTCAGCATAAGGAACTGGTCGCTCAATTTGGCGGCGAATACCAGGCCCCCGTCGCCGAAGCCTATCTCGACGCCATTTTGGACAAACTGGCGCGCGCGAGCGACTACCCCAATCAAACAGCCTACAAAGTGACAATCCTTAACTCTCCGGTCGTCAACGCTTTTGCATTGCCCACCGGCAATCTTTACGTGACGCGCGGTCTCCTGGCGCTTGCCGGCGACGCCTCCGAGGTCGCGGCGGTGATGGCGCATGAAATCGGTCACGTGACCTCGCACCACAGCGCCCTGCGCGCCGAGCGGGAACGCGAGGCCGCTGTCATCACTAAAGCCGCCGAAGTAATCCAGAACAAACAGAAGGGCGAGGAGATCCGCTCTTCGCAGCGTCTTTCAGTGGCGAGTTTCTCACGCCAGCAGGAGTTGGAGGCCGACATCATCGGCGTGCGCGTGATCGCCCGCGCGGGCTACGATCCTTATGGCGCCTCGCGCTTTCTCACGGCGCTCGGCAAATCCTCCGATCTGCGGGCTGCGCTCTACAGCAAGAAAAAATCCTCGATTGATTTCGATATTCTTTCGACTCATCCTTCTACGCCGGATCGCGTGGCGCGGGCGGTCGCGGCGGCGCGGCAGATCGGAGCGCCGGGAATCGGCCAGCGTGATCGCGAAGGCTATCTTGCCGCGATCGCGGGCGTCGCTTTCGGCGACGATCCCGCCGAGGGCTATGTGCGCGGCCGTGTATTCACGCATCCCCGGTTGGGGTTCACCTTCACCGCTCCCGAGGGCTTCCTGTTGGAAAATTCGGCCGAAGCGGTGTTCGGCGTGCGCGAGAAGGAAAATGAGGCGCTGCGTCTCGACAGCGTGCGCGCGCCAACCTCTCAGTCGCTGGAAAGCTACGTTGCGTCGGGATGGGTTGACGGCCTGCTAAATTCCTCGGTGCGTCGCGTGGAGCTTAACGGCTTGCCTGCAGTAACCGCCACCGCTCGGGCGGGCGAATGGAATTTCAGGCTCGCTGTCATCCAATTGGACACGGAGGTGTATCGCCTGGTTTTCGCTGTGCGCGCGCTCAATGAAGACGCCGAACGTCGCTTCGACGCTTCGATTGCTAGTTTCCGTCGTCTCACCGCGCAAGAAGCGCGTGACGTGCATGGGCTCAAGATCGCCGTGGTGACGGCCGCGCCCGGCGACACCATAGACACCATGGCCGCGCGCATGGTGACGCCCAACCGACCGGTCGAATATTTCCTGCTGCTCAACGAGCTAGACCCTGGCGCGGCGCTTATTCCCGAAGAACGTTACAAGATTGTAACCGAATGATTTGGCCTCGGCCCGGAACCATTCCGAGGCAAAGTGGTTATTGATTTAGAAGAACTTTAACAAGCGTCGGCGATGGCGCGACTCTCGAAGCTTTCGCGGGGCGTTTCGGCGAGGGAGACAGCAATGGCCTATTTGCCTGGCGTCAGTCGGGACCTTTTGAGGGCCGCGACAGTCGCGCCCTTCCTGGAGAGAAACGAAGAGAGACTGCTCGCGGTGGCTTGGCGCGAGCGCAGGGATCAGACGGCGCTGCATCGTCTTGCGGGGGCGCATATGCGTCTCGTGCTGGCGTTGGCGGCGCGTTTTCGACACTACGGGCTGGCCGTGGCCGATTTGGTCCAGGAAGGCCATATCGGCCTGCTCGAGGCCGCAGCCCGGTTCGAACCCGAACGGGATGTTCGTTTCTCGACCTATGCGACGTGGTGGATTCGCGCCTCGATCCAGGATTATGTCCTGCGCAACTGGTCGATCGTACGCGGGGGAACGAGTTCCGCACAAAAGGCGCTATTCTTTAATTTGCGGCGGTTGCGCGCGCGCTTGGCGCAAGGGAGCGAAAAGGGAAATCCTAGCCGAGCCTATCAAGCAATCGCCGACACGCTTGGTGTTTCGCGTGCGGATGTCGAGCTGATGGACTCGCGGCTCGGCGGAGGCGATGCCTCGCTCAACGCCCAAATGGTTGACGCCGAGTCGAGCGGCGCGAGCGAGCGGATGGATTTCCTGGTGGACGAGCGGCCTCTTCCAGATGAAATGGTTGAGGAATCGCTGGATAGAGATCGTCGCGCTCGCTGGCTGACGGACGCGCTGGCGGTGCTGAACGAGCGGGAGCTGCGCATTGTGCGCGAGCGTCGCTTGAGCGAGAGCCTGGTCACGCTGGAATCGTTGGGCGATGAGCTCGGCATCTCGAAGGAGCGCGTGCGTCAGATCGAGAACCGAGCGCTGGGGAAACTTCGGAAGGCTCTGGCGCAACAGCCCGGCTGCCACGAGACCGATGAGTAGTCGGGTTCGTTAAATCCAAATAGGCTCTGAACTTCAGAAAAACGCCGCCCGATTTGGCTTTCGGGCGGCGTTCGATTTGTCTCGTATCGGTTGCGCGAAAAACTTAGGCGGCGCGGTCGACGTCGGCCTCATCCGAGACGTCGTCGGCAAGATCGGCCTCGGCTTTCGCGCCTCGACGCGGCCCTTTCAACAGGAAGGACTCGATCACTTTGAGCGCCTCCGAGTCGATCAGCTTGCGCACGGCGGCGATCTCGCGCGCCATGCGGTCAAGGGCCGCCTCATAAAGCTGGCGTTCCGAGTAAGATTGTTCCGGCTGAGTATCCGAGCGATAGAGGTCGCGGACCACCTCGGCGATCGTAACGAGATCGCCGGAGTTGATCTTCGCCTCATATTCTTGGGCGCGGCGCGACCACATGGTGCGTTTGACCCGGGCGCGACCGCTCAAAGTGGAGAGCGCTTTATCGACCACCTCCAACTCGGCGAGTTTTCGCATGCCGACCGTCGTCACTTTGGCTGTCGGCACCTTCAGAATCATCTTGTCCTTGATGAAGCTGACGACGAAAAGCTCCAGGCTGAACCCGGCGACTTCTTGCACCTCGATGCCTATGATCTGCCCTACGCCGTGGGCCGGGTAGACGATAAACTCGCTGAGTTTGAACCCCAGCTTTTGACTGGGCGCGCGCGGTTTTATCCCCGGCGCGACCGGTTTCGCAGGAGGCGCGGCAATCTTAGCCGGAGCAGTTTTCTCGTCGTTGGGCGCGGCGCCCGCAATGGGCGGCGCCGGCTTGCGCGCCACGGCCTTGGCCGCAGTATCGGAGATGTTCTTTGCCACTTGGATAGCTTCGCTCGCAACTGGAGTTGTCAACTCTGTCTCTGTCGGCCGCACGCTGGCGCTTTGGGCCGGCGGGCGCACAACGGGGTTCAGGGCGGTTATGTCATGCGGCCTTGCGCTCTGGATGCTTTTCTCCTGCGTTTTGTTGGCGGCCACTTTCTTGGCGGGCGCCGCAGCCTTGCTTTTTTGCGCCAAGGCCGGAGCCTTCTTCGTCGGAACCCTGGATGTGGGCGAACCTTGCTTACCGACGGCCGCTTTCGCGACTGTTTTCGCTTTACTCTTTGCGGACGCGGGGTTGGACGTAGTTTTCACCAAAGCGCTCTTGCGGGCGCTCGATTTTTTGGCGCCGACGGTCTTCTTGGCGCCAATCCTTCCTGCGGTCTTGGCGGCGCTTTTCATTGGGCTTTTCACGGTTTTCCTGCTCGTGGCCTTCGCCGTCTTTCCTTTGGTGGAGGAGCTGTCGCTCCGCACGGCCCTCTTGCGGGTCGCCGACGTTTCGGCTTTGCCACGCGCATTTTTGCCCCGCGCACCCTTTGACGAAGTCGCTGGTTTTCTTGTGCTCTTGGCGGATTGTCCCCGCTGTTCCGCCGAGGCTGCGGCTTTCGGGCTCTTGGCGGCTTTCTTGATCGACGGCATACGCGTCACACTCCCCTATCGCCCCGCTTTGGAGACGGGACAAACCTCGCGTAACTCGCTCTCCATCCCGCTCCATCAAATCTGCTTGGCGGCGTTGCGCGAACACCGGATTGACGAAAGCTAAACGTGCCGACTCGAACTGGGCCTCAATAGGACTGGTCGAACAGCCCGACGCCGAAGGTCGGCGACGGCTACCGATTTATTCGTGTCCTTTTGCGACGCAGCCGCCATGCTCAAGACGAAATCACCGCCTTTGCGACGAAAACACGTTCCTCAGATATAAAGCGGGCCACGCATAGATCACGCCAAACGGGCTTGCTCTTGACTCGTAAGGTATATATCACGTTGTTTGGCGAAAATCAAAGGCGCCCGCGTCCAGTTCCAACAGGTGCGATCCTTCGACTGCAGGTCGCCCTGTTGCAACATATAGGGAATGCACCGGGGTTAACCACTTGTAAATAGTTTTAGCCCCGCCGAAGCCGGTTATCCGAGGCGACGCCCGCGTCAATCGCCCTCGCCCGGTTCGGGAGAGAAATAAGCGTCAAATTTGCCGGGCTTGCCATCCCATTCCTTGGCGTCCGGGGGGGGATCGCGCTTGATTGTGATGTTGGGCCAGTTTTGCGCGTAGTCGGCGTTCAGTTTCAACCAGGACTCAAGGTCCGGCTCGGTGTCGGGCTTGATGGCTTCGGCGGGACATTCGGGTTCACAGACGCCGCAGTCGATGCATTCGTCCGGATGAATCACCAACATATTGGCGCCTTCGTAGAAGCAGTCCACCGGACAAACCTCTACGCAATCCATATATTTGCACTTGATGCAATTTTCCGTGACGACATAAGTCATGGGGAGTTCCCTATCCTGTGGAGCGCTTGCTAACGCCTTTGCTTTTCCGATGCAAGCGCGAGATGAAGCAGGCTCGCGGTCGCCGCGGCGTCCTGAGGCTTTGAGCGAACAGCTGCAGGAGCGTCACGGAAAATCAATAGGCTCGGAAAGAATCATGGAAAAACAATCCTTGCTCTCAACCGCCTTAGCTCCTGGAATAACCGCGCGAGCGTTGTTGCTCGGCGAACGGATCGACACCAGCGGTTTGGAGCGCGCCGATCTCGTCTCGACCGCGCCGCTGGCCTTTCACACCGGACAGGCTGGCTTTGTTGTGCTCTATAAGTTTGGCGTCGCGGTGCTGTTTGGCCTGTCGCCGCTTGAGGAGGACGAGGTGCTGGGACAGCTCGGCGCCCGCATCGCCGGAGCGTTGTCGCGGCGCGACGACGAAACGCTGGTGCTGGAGCCAACCGCCGACGGCGAAGAAAAGCCTCTCGCCAACGGTCATCTCGCCGTCAAGGATTTGACCGGGCCGCGTCTGTTGGTGATCGCCGACGCTCTGGCCAAAAGCGTGGCTCTGGCGCGCGACGAGCGGCGGGTCAACGCGGTGTTCGACACGATCGAGCCTTTCGCGGCCACGCTTGCGAGCACCGGGCGTCCACCCTGGAAGCGCCGCGCCATGCTCGAACTGATCGGTCAGACGCTGCTGGTGCAACATCGCGTTTCGGGTCGCGTCGCCGTCGAGGATAAGCCGGATGTTTTGTGGGACCGGCCGGACCTAGAGCGACTCTACGCCCGCCTCGAGGATGAATATGAACTCGCGGAACGGGGCCGCACGCTGAAAGCCAAACTCGACGTCATCGGCGAAACCGCGCGGGCTTTCACCGAGATCATAGATGCCGATCGCTCCGTACGGCTGGAATGGACCGTCGTGATTCTGATTCTCGCGGAGATTGTTCTCTCGCTGGCCCAGATGTTCTTTTTTCGCGGCGGACATTGATCAGAGCGGCCTGGAGTTGGTCAAGGAAATATTCTCTCGATAGCAGCGAAGGCCTGCGCCGCCATGTTCTCGCCCTCCAGCCAAAGAAAATCCGGCAATTGATGGCGTGCGAAGGTGACCTGGCGTTTGGCGTAGCGGCGCGTGTCGCTCTTTCCGCGCGTTACCGCCTCGTCCAGCGAAATTTGTCCGCTGAGAAAATTTAGCAGATGCGGAACGCCGTGGGCGCGCATCACCGGCAGCAGCGGATCGAGCCGGCGCGCGCGGAGCGCCTGCGCTTCGCCCAGGGCCCCGGCCTCGATCATGTTGTCGAAACGCGCATTGATGCGAGCGAAGAGTTCGGACCTGGAGGGCGCGATGAAAAAGGCCGGGCAGCGGGTGGAATCCAACAGCGGCTCGGTCCGAGCGCGCTGAAATAGCGCCAAAGGTCGTCCGGTGGCCGCGAAAACTTCCAGCGCGCGCAGTATGCGCTGCGGGTCGCTTGGCCGAAGCCGTCCGGCGGTCTCCGGATCCACTCGCGCGAGCTCCGCGTGAAGCTCTTGCGGAGGCCGCCCACGCGCGCCCTCGCGCACCCTCGCGCGCACTTCCGTCGGCACGGCGGGAATGTCGGAGAGTCCCCGCAGCGCCGCCTTGAAATAAAGGCCGGTGCCTCCGGCAACCACCGCGACCCGCCCTTGCGCCGCGAGCTGGTCCAGCGTCGCCCTAAAATCCTCCAGCCACCGCCCGACCGAGTAATTTTCGGCGCCGTCGACATGACCGAACAATCGGTGCGGCACGGTTTGTTCTTCATCGATCGTCGGGCGCGCGGTCAGAATTCTTAGGTCACGGTAGACCTGCATGGAATCGGCGTTGACGACCACGCCGCCATATCTTTGCGCGACGCTTTGCGCGAGCGCGGACTTGCCCGAGGCGGTCGGGCCTGCGATGAGAATGGCGCGCGCCGGCGCGAGCTTCTGGAACATGGACCTATTCGCAACGAAAGGGGCGGGATGTCAAAATCCGCGGTCGAACTGGTCGCAACGTTTGTCGCGGCGCCCGGCGAAACATTCACCTTGAACACGGCCGCGCGGGCGCTAGCCGCGGCGGGCGTAGAGTCGTTTCGGCCGAAATGGCTCGACACGGGCGCCGCTCTAGATATTTTTTTCGACGCCGCAGAGGAGCCGCTCCAAACTCTCCGGCTGAAGATCGAGAACGCGCTCGGCGCCTCGCCCGTCGACGTGATCGTGCAGCCGCTTAGCTTTCGTCGCAAGGCCCTGCTCGTCGCCGACATGGATGGAACCATGATCGAGCAGGAATGTCTCGACGAATTGGCGAAAACAATTGGTCAGGGCGCAAAGGTCGCCGCGCTTACCGCCGCAGCGATGCGCGGCGAAATCGATTTCGAAGCCGCGCTGACGACGCGCGTGGCGTTGTTCGCCGGCGTTGGCGTCGAGGCCATCGAAGGACTCGTCGAGCGCCTCACTCCTAATCCCGGCGCGCGAGCACTCGTCGCCACAATGCGTGCTCATGGCGCTCATACGGCGCTGGTCTCCGGCGGGTTTACGCTATTCGCAACGCCCATCGGCGCACGCCTTTGCTTCAAAGAAGTTTTCGCCAACCGGCTGGACATTGAACAAGGTCGGCTAACCGGACGAATTATCCCGCCGATTCAGGGCGGCAAAGCCAAAGGCGAAATTTTGACGCTCCTGCGCGACACGCGCGCTATCGCGTGCGAGGCGACTTTGGCTGTTGGCGACGGCGCCAACGACCTCAGTATGTTGGGCTTGGCGGGCCTCGGCGTCGCCTATCGCGCCAAGCCGCAAGTCGCGGCTTTGGCGCAAGCCCGTTTAATGCGCGCCGACCTAACCGCACTGCTCTATGCGCAAGGTTTCACGCGAGATATGTTTGTGAAGACGTGAAAAAACCTCCTCCGAGACTTGCGGAGGAGGTTTAAGCAGATATCGCCGCCTGAACTTATTCCAGCGGTAGCGCGACGAAATGGGTGTCGCCATGGCCGTTGGCGACGATCAACAGCGCCGTCTTTTTACCGGCGTCCTTGAGCGTCTTAATTTTTTTAACCGCGTCGGCGGGGTCGGCGACCGGCTCCTGATTGATCTCGAGCACGATCTCGCCCGCCTGGAGGCGCTTTTCGCTAGCGTCGGAGCGTGGATCAACCTTTGTGATCACCGCGCCGGATTTAACAGTCTCCTTGATTTGGAAACGGCTGCGCAACTCGTCGGAAAGCTTCGACAATTCGAGACCGAGCGCGGTCTGAACGACCGGCTTTTCGCCTTCTTGGGTCTCGCCGTTCTCCTTGGCGGCCGCTTTCTCGCCGTCTTCCAGACGGCCAAGCTTGATCGTCTTGACCTGCTCCTTACCGCCGCGCACAACCACCAGTTCGACATCCTTGCCCACCGGCGTCGCGGCCACCAGCTTAGGCAAATCGCGCGATTCTTTTATCGGCTTGCCGTCGAATTTGACGATTACGTCGCCGGCTTTGACGTCGGCATGCTTGGCTGGGCCGCGGTCGTCGACGCCCGCGACAAGGGCGCCGCGAACGGCTCCAAGGTTGAGATTTTCGGCGATGGCGTCATCCACATTCTGGATGCGCACGCCGAGCCAGCCGCGCCGAGTCTCGCCAAACTTCTGCAGTTGCTCGATAACCGGCTGCACCGTGTTGGCCGGGGTGGCGAAGCCGATCCCCACCGAGCCGCCGGAGGGCGATAGAATCGCCGTATTGATGCCAATGACCTCGCCGTCCATGTTGAACAGCGGACCGCCGGAATTGCCCTTGTTGATGGCGGCGTCGGTCTGGATGTAGTTGTCGTAGGGGCCGCTGTCGATGTTGCGATTGCGCGCCGAGACGATGCCGGCCGTCACCGAGCCGCCGAGGCCGAAGGGATTGCCGACCGCCAGCACCCAGTCGCCCACCCGCGCCTTGTCGCTGTCCCCAAACTTAACCGCCTTCAACGGCTTTTCTGGCTTCACGCGGAGCACGGCGACATCGACCTTCTGGTCCTTGCCGAGGATTTCGGCCTTCAGCTTCTGGCCGTCGGTGAAGATGACCGTCACTTCGTTGGCGTCGGCGATGACGTGGTTGTTGGTGATGATAATGCCGGAAGCGTCAATCACGAATCCCGAGCCGAGCGAACCCGGCTTCTTTGGCCGCGGCAACTCCGGCGCGTTTTGGCCATGTTGCTGCTGCTGGCGCCTGAAAAATTCTTCGAACAGGTCGTCGAAAGGAGCGCCCGGCGGCAGGCCGGGAGGCGCTTCGGCGCCTTTGGCGTGTTTGGTTTCGGTCTGGATCGCGGAAATATTGACCACCGAGTCGGACACCTGCGCCGAAAGATCGGCCAGCGACTCGGGACCCTTGGCGCAGGCGGGCGCGAGCGTCAGGAAAACCGCCGCCATACCGCTAAGCAGCGCGGTCGATGTGGCGCGAACAACGCAGGCCATATGTTTCTCCCAGTAGAGACCCAAAATTCCCCCAGCACGCAGCGGTACCCCACCTGCCGCATCCAGATCAACGTTTTTGTGACGCCGGGCGCGCTAATGTTTCTTTTCTTGGTCGTCGGGAGCTGTCGCGCTCACGCCCTGAGAGGTTTTTTGCCCCCCCGGCGCGCCAAAAAAACGAAAAAAGTCGGAGCGCGGACCGATCAGAAAGCGCGTGTCGCCGGATTTGAAAGCTACTTCATAAGCCTGCATCGAGCGGTAAAAGGCGAAGAAATCCGGATCCTTGCCGAATGCTTCGGCGAAAATCCGGTTTCGCTCGGCATCCCCTTCGCCCTTGATCTGGTCGGCCTGACGCTGCGCCCCGGCTTTGAGCACGATCACATCGCGATCCGCCTTTGCGGTGATCTTTTGCGCCTGCTCCGATCCTTGCGCGCGGTATTCCGCCGCCTCGCGGGCGCGTTCGGTCTGCATGCGGCCAAAGACTTTTTCGGAAATTTGCTGGGGCAGATCGACGCGCCTGATCCGGGCGTCGACGATCTCGACGCCGAATTTATGCGCTTCGAGATTGGCCTGCTCCCTGATCTTGACGATCAAGGCTGCGCGTTCGTCGCGCACGATTTGCTGCTGATTGGCCTCGCTCAGCACGCGGCGCACCGCGGAATTGAGCACGGAGGCGAGTTGGTTGTTGGCGCCGAGGATGCCGCCTACGGTCTGGTAAAAACGCAGCGGATCGACGATTTTATAGCGCACGAAACTATCGACCTCCAGCCGCTGATTGTCCGAGGCGAGCACTTCGAGGTTCGGGCTCTCCGCCGAGAGAATGCGATTGTCGAGGAACACCACATTCTCGATAAAGGGAATCTTGAAGTGCAGGCCGGGGTCGGTGATGAGGCCGCGCCCGGCGACTGGTTCGCCAAGGCGCAGAACGATCGCTTGCTCGGTTTGCGAAACGGTGAATAGCGCGCCGCCGGCAATAATTACTGCGGCAAGAAGCAAGATCGCGACGAAGAAGGAAAAAGTTTTCATTTGCGAACTCCGCCCTGGAAGGGCGCGAAAGCGGGAAGAGGCACGAAGGGAGACACGCCGCCGCTCTGCTGTTCGTCGAGGATCACCTTATCGGCTCCGCCGAGTACACGCTCCATCGTTTCGAGATAAAGACGCTCGCGGGTCAGCGCCGGCGCGCGCTTGTATTGCTCGTAAATCTGGTTGAAGCGCGAGGCCTGTCCTTGCGCCTCGGCCACCGTCTGCTCGCGATAGGCTTCGGCCTCCTGCAGGATTCGCGCCGCCGCGCCGCGGGCTTCGGGCACGACGCGATTGGCGTACGCGTCCGCCTCGTTGCCGAGCCGTTGTAAATCCTGCTGCGCCGCCGTCACGTCGCGGAAGGCGGTGATGACCTGGGCCGGGGGATCGACTGACAACAACAACACCTGAACAACCTGCACGCCGCTATGATAGCCGTCGAGGATCTTTTGCATGAGCTGTTGCGACGCTGGCTCGATCAATTTTCGGTCGGCGGTGAGAATCTTCTGTATCTGAGTCTGCCCGACGATTTCGCGCATTGCGCTTTCGGCGACGGCTTTGACGGTGATCGCCGGCTCGAAGATGTTGAACGCGAAATCTTCCGGATGGACGGGGTCGATCTGCCAGATCACACGAAACTTCACATCGGCGATATTCTCATCGCCAGTCAGCATCAGGCTTTCCTCCGGCGCGTCCGGCGTCTGCGGCGCGCTGCGGCGCCGGCCAGCAGAGCCTTCATCGCGAAAGCCAATCTCAATGGCGTTACGGTCGGTGACCGCCAGTTTGATCACCGAGCCGATTGGATTCGGCAGATTATAATTGAGACCCGCCTGCGTCTTGCCCTGATATTTGCCGAAAATCAGGTTTAGGCCGATCTCATTGGGGCCAACCGTGTAAAATCCCGACAACAGCCAGGCCAGCACAGTCAACAGAGCAAGGATCGCCGCTCCACGACCGCCAAATCCCGACGGCAGAATCTGCCTTAGCCCTTCCTGAGTGCGGCGCAGCAACTCCTCGAGGTCCGGCGGGGTCGCACCGCTGCCCGGGCCGGAGCCCCACGGCCCACCCTTTTGTCCCCAGGGATCGTTGTTTTGATTGCGCGGTCCGCCTTGATCGTTCCAGGGCATTTTATCTCTTTGTAGCTGCGGCCAAAAGACAGGCCCGGCATCAGGGCGGTCAGACAAAGCATAACGCTAAAGGCTTCCGCGCCGCCTGCCCGCGACTGATATAAGCCTTCATTGGCGCGTCGGCAATTCGCAGTCGGCGCCTAAAAGCGTTCGCGCGAGCACAAATCCGGCGCGCTGCGTCTTCGCGGATGAAATGCGCAGTGGATCTGGGCGCCGCGGCGCCTGATAATCTTCGAGGCGGCGCTTAACGCGCCTCGCCCCCTTGCCCCTTTTTGCATTCTTGGCGGAACTTCTTGCGCGCCTTGCCATGCAACCCCTTGGCGTCGGCCTCTTTCGAGCATTCCAGCGACTGAGCGGACTGCGCGTGTTTCCCGGCGCCTGTTGTGGGGGCCGCCGGCGCAGTCGCAGCGGGAGCTGTGGCGGCGGGAGAGGAAGCCGGAGCCTGCGCAAAAGCGGAGCCCGTCACCAGAGCTGCGATGAAACCGAGCGCGATCACTTTTCCAAATGTCTTCATTGCGTTAACCTTTGCTGTCCGCATTTGTTGGGCCAAGGGCGGTTCTCGTCAGATCGCCAGCCGATTGCAACTACGGTCGTCTCAAGGCTTCTAGAGCGGCGGCGCACAATCGCGCGAATGGGGCATGCTTGGCAAGGAAATTTGTCCTCGTAAACCGCGACGGGTTTGGAGCCCCGACGGAATCCCACCCTCTGGCGCGCGCCCCGCCGAATTACGTCTCGTAGAGCAGCCTCTCGTACAGGTCGAGCGTCGCCGAGCACATGCTTTCGATCGAGAAGCGGCTGCACACGAAGTCGCGGGCCCGTGCGATCAGCGCCTCTCGCGCGGAGGCCGTGAGCGTCAATGCCTCGATTACGGCGCCGGCGAGCGCCTCCGTGTCGCCTGGTGGAACACGCCATCCGGTGGATTGATGCGCGCGAACTTGCGGCGGAGCCAGCACGACCTCGGCGGCCGCGCCGATGTCCGAAACGATCACCGGCGCGCCAGCCGCCTGCGCCTCCACGGCGACCCGGCCGAAGGCTTCGGGCTCCGTCGCCGGGGCCACGGCGACCGCCGCGGCGAGATAGGCGGCGGGCATATCGGCGCAAAAGCCTGGCGCGCGCACCAGACCGGAAAGACCCGCTTTATCGATCTCTCGCTCGACGTTGCGCATAAAAGCGTCGCTCCGCGCGTCGCCGACGAATATAAAGCGCACGTCACGAAGACCTTGCGCGACGAGGCGCTTGGCCGCCTCGATCAGGACGAAATGCCCTTTGCGGGCGGTCAGTCGAGCCGGCAGCAGCACAATGCGTTGATGAGGTTCGACGCCCCAGTCGGCGCGCAGCCGCTCAACCCGATGAGGGTCGACCGCTCGGGGCGAAAACTCCCGCAGATCGACGCCGCGCGGGACCACGGCGATGCGTCCCGCGGCTTGCGGGTGAAGTTGCGCGATGCGCCGCGCGGTGAATTGCGAATTGGCGATCACGATATCTCCAGCGGCCATGATCGCGTTGTAGCGTAGCTTGATCGCCGAGGTTCCGGAATAGGCGCTGTGATAGGTGGTGATGAAACGCGCCCCGACTTGGCGCGCCGCGTAATAGGCCACCCAGGCGGGCGCCCGAGAGCGCGCATGCACAATGTCGACGTTCTCGTCGCGAAGGATGCGCGCCAGCCGCACGGAGTTGAGCGCCATCGCGAAGGGGTTCTTGGTGGCCGCCGGGAACGGTAGCCAGACGCCGCCCTTGCTCTGCAGTTCGCTGACCATCCGGCCGCCGCGAGAGGCGACCAGACAGCGTGCGCCCGCCTGCGCCAACGCTTGCGCTATGTCTACGGCGCTACGTTCGGCGCCGCCAGATTGAAGATCGGGAATGATCTGCATGACTGTCCGACCGGCAATGGGCCGGTCGAGCGGCGTGTAAGCGGGACTGTCTTGAAACTTCAACATAACGCGCGGCCATTATTAGCGAGAAACGCTCGCGCCGGACAAAAGCCGCATCCGCTCGTCTGACCACGGATTGCCGCCAACTCGCAAAACCCGCGGAGCCGAAAACCCGCGCGAGCCATTGCGCACCCTTGCCTGGCGCGCCCATTCTCTTACGCCTTGTTTAATCAATTATGATCAATTGTCGCGCAATCAAGCTGCAAGACGCTCAGCGAACGCGAGAGACTGAACTGACGACGGCCCATCGTTCGTCAATTATTAAGGTTAACGAAGCTTAAGGAGCGTCAACTATGGTGCTTTTGACGTGAGACCATGCCCCACACTTTGCGAAAACATCTGCATGAACGCCGCCAACAAGTCTGATTTTGTAAAGATCGCGCGCCCGGGCAGGGCTCCGTCCTGGCGGATCGCGCGTCGGCTGCGCAGGGCTCAGGGCGCGGGGCGCGGCCGGCCAGGCGTGGTGTGGCTCGGCGGTTTCGCGTCGGACATGCGCGGCGCCAAAGCCAGTTTCATCGACGCGCACACGGCAGCCCAGGGTCGCGCTATGCTGCGTTTCGATTATTCCGGGCACGGAGAGTCGGCCTTCGACACACCGGGCGGACGCTTTGAGGACGGAGCGATAGGCGACTGGTTAGAGCAAAGCCTCGCGTTATTCCAAATCTCGACGCAGGGCCCTCAGATCTTGATCGGAACCTCGATGGGCGCTTGGATCGCCTTGCTGCTGGCCCGCCGACTGAACGAAATCGGCCTTCGAGACCGATTGCACGCATTGCTGCTGCTGGCTCCCGCCGTCGACTTTACCGAGGACTTGTTGTGGAAGCCGCTTCCTGCGTCAGCGCGGAGCGAGATCTTAGACAAAGGCGTCTATGCGCGCCCCTCCTCCTATGCCACGACACCGACGCCGATCACGCGACGCCTGGTGGAGGAGGGTCGGACCCATCTTTTGCTGGGCGGCCCGGTGCGCGCCTACGCGCCGACGCACATCCTGCAGGGTATGCTGGACGAGGACGTACCCTGGCGCCATGCGATGGCGCTGGCGGAGCGCCTGATGGCCGACCCGGTGACGGTTTCCCTGGTCGCCGACGGCGATCACCGCCTGTCGCGTCCACAAGATCTGGCGCTGCTCGCCACGATTCTCGACGCGCTGGGATAGCAGCGCGCCGCTCCTTTCACCATCTGTTAGGCATGCAAATTGATTACTCGGATGCCTCAGCTTTGCATTAACAGCCGTTCGGCATGTTGACATTGCAATGGAGCGGGGTTCGGTCAGCCTGACTCCCCTCGAGCGACCGCTCCAAGTGACGCCTAGCGCGTTTGCTGCATGGGCGTGAAGCAATGGAATGGCGATACGATGCGCGGTGAACTGCCTCTCTCTTTCGCTCTTCTTATGGCGATGGCGGCGGCAGCGTCGGCAACCGATTGGTACACCGGCGCGCCGGCCGACACATCCGTCAAAACGGCGCCGACTGTCGCAATCGATATGGCCGTCGACGCCACCTCGCAAAATGCGCTTGCGGGCGCCTTAATTGGCACAATTGCACCCTTCGCGCCGCTTGATCAGAGCGGGATACGCGTTCGCCTTTCCGGCGTCGCCGGCAAATATGATTATACGACCAGCGACCTTGGAGTCATTGACGGCGTGTTTCAACAGGGGGCGCTCCTAGTCGGCTATGAGTGGGTGAGCCCCCAGATCAAAGTCGCCGGCCTTGTCGGCGGCGAAGTTGTGCATAATTCGATCACTCCGAACGACCCCAACAATCCGGTCAAGGGAACCACTGGCGGATTTAAAGTCGGCGTCGACTTTTACTGCAACCCTACCGACGCCACCATGTTGTCGGGCGTCGCCACTTTTTCGACCAATCACGACGCCTATTATGGGCGGGCGAAATTCGGCGTCGCAGTCGGCGACCAGCTCTACGTCGGCCCTGAAGCGATGCTGCTCGGCGATGATTTCTTTCATCAATGGCGCATCGGCGGCCATACGTCCGGGTTTAGAATCGGCCCGATTCAAGCCGGCGTTTCGGGTGGATACCTGTACGACTATGTGCGGGGTAGCGGCGGCTATGGAATCCTTGAAACGCGCGTGACTTTCTAATTCGGCGTTAACCACGCGCAGGCGGCTCCGGTCCGCGCGGAGGCGGCAATTTACCATTATGATCCGCAAGATTATGCGACGCGAAGCTCGCCGCTCCAAAACCATTCATCATTAACGCGACCTTCAAACTTAATGCGTACATTCGCGCCAGTTGCGTAAAGAGGTCGTCAAATGTCCCGGGTGCGTGCGTTCTTGTGGATTGCTGCGAGTGTCGCCGCGATAGTGCTGTTAACCCAGCCGGTCAGCGTGCAAGCACAATTATCGCTGAGCGTGACGCTTATCGCCGCGATGACGCTCGTGTGGATGTTCGCGCGCGGCAAATTGGCCCGGGAACTCTTCATCTCGCTGGCGAGCTTCAACATCATTCGTTACGTGTATTGGCGCGCCTTCTACACGCTGCCCCCGACGTCCGACCCTGTCGGACTAACTCTGGGACTCATTCTGTTCGCAGCGGAAATCTATTGTGTGATCATTCTCATTATCAGCCTGATAATCGGAGTCGATCCGGTTAAACGCAAGCCGCAGAAGCGGTTGCCCGACGACGAATTGCCCGTCGTCGACGTTTTCATTCCGACCTACAATGAAGATGAGTATATTCTTGCGACCACGGTGGCCGCCGCCCGTTCGATGGACTATCCAAAGAATAAGCTGAACGTCTGGTTGCTCGACGACGGCGGCACAGATCAGAAATGCAATGACAATGACCCCGTGAAGGCGGAAAGCGCGCGACACCGCCGCGCGTCTCTGGAGGCCTTGTGCAAAGAAATGGGCGCGATCTATCAAACACGCGTCCGGAACGAACACGCCAAGGCCGGCAATATGAATAATGCGCTGGCCCACGCCAAAGGCGACCTTGTGTTGGTGTTCGACGCCGATCACGCGCCATTCCGCTCTTTTCTGCAGGAGACGGTCGGTTATTTCCTGGAAGACCCGAAATTGTTTTTGGTGCAAACGCCGCATGTCTTTCTCAACCCGGATCCGATCGAAAAGAATCTGCGCACCTTCGACTATATGCCGTCCGAGAACGAGATGTTCTATTCCATTACTCAGCGCGGGCTCGACAAATGGGATGCTTCATTCTTTTGCGGCTCGGCGGCCGTGCTGCGTCGGGCTGCGCTCTCCGAGGCCGGCGGTTTCTCGGGCGTGACCATCACCGAAGACTGCGAGACGGCGTTTGAACTGCACGCGCGCGGCTGGCACAGCGTCTTTGTCGACAAGCCGCTGATTGCCGGTCTGCAGCCTGAGACCTTCGCCTCCTTCGTCGGACAGCGCGTGCGTTGGTGCCAAGGAATGTTGCAGATTCTGATGCTAAAGAATCCGGCCTTCAAAAAGGGATTGAGGCCGATTCAAAAGCTTGGCTATCTGTCGAGCATGACTTTCTGGTTCTTTCCTTTTCCGCGTCTTATCTTCATGCTGGCGCCGCTCAGCTATATCTTGTTCAATGTTAAGATTTTCGTCTCCAATGTCGACGAAGCCGTCGCCTACACATTGACCTATATGATCGTCAACGTGATGGTGCAAAATTACCTTTTTGGGAACGTGCGGTGGCCTTGGATCTCCGAGCTTTACGAATATTGCCAGGGTGTGTTTTTGGCGAATGCGATTGTTTCGGTCGTAATGAATCCGCGCAAGCCGACCTTCAATGTAACCGCCAAGGGCCTAACGCTCGACAACGATCATTTGTCGGAGCTCGCATGGCCCTTTTTTGCGATGTACGGGCTGCTCATGACTGGATCGTCGGTGGCCGCTTATCGCTATATCTTCGAGTCTGGCATCGACAATCTGATGCTGATTGTCGGGCTTTGGAACTCCTTCAACCTCGTCATGGCGGGCGTCGGTCTCGGCGCTGTCTCGGAGCGCAAGCAGCTCGATCGTCATCCGCGACTGGCAGTTGATCGCCTCGCGCTTCTCGAGGTGAAGGGCGAGCGCGTCGCCTGCCATGTCGAGAATGTCTCCGCCGGCGGCTGCGCGCTGCGTTTTGCCGACGACATGCCGGCAGCCCTGCTGGAAGGCGAAGAGACAAATACGCGACTGGTCGTAAAGCCCGTTGGCGACATGGCGGGGAACGCATCTTTGCCGCTCAAATTCCGCCGCGTTCCGCTGGGCGTCGAAGGTCTTTACGGCTGCTCGTTCGAGACCATGAATCCACATGAATACTTCGTGCTCGCCGATTTGATGTACGGCGATTCCGACGCATTGCCGAAATTTCTCCAAAGCCGCCGCAAGCACAAGAGCATCTGGGTCGGCTCGGGGCAGTTCTTGTTGTGGGGCTTCGTCGAACCTGTGCGAGCAATTATTTATCTGCTCAAACGCAAAACCGCCGAAGCGCAATTTGAGTCGACGGCGCCCCCGCCAGAACCATCCACCGTTTGGCTGCATCGGCTGGCCGCTCAAGGCGCCGAGCCCGCAGCCGCGCCGCCGAGCGAGCTCCCGGCGGCGCCTTCGAAAGAGCCGCTGAAGAAGCCGAAACGCACCGCGGCAAAGCCTAAAGCTGGCGGGCCGCGGAAGCGGGCTGCTACGAGCCGGAATTCCGCATGATGTCGTTGACGAGACCAATGTTGCGCTTTTGTGCGGGCGCGATTTCGCTCGCCGCGGCGATGGCGGTCGGCGCGCCGCTGTCGGCGCAAACCATCTTCATGAGCGCGCCGCCGAGCCTGGCGAAGGTTCAGATCAAAGACCCGCCCCCAAGCTTGCCGCCATCGCAAGTTGCTCCGCGCGCCGAACCGCCTCCGGCAGCCAAGACGACGATCGCGGCTTCGGCTGGCCTGCGGACGTCCGGCGGCCTCCCGCCGGGCGCAGTGTTGCGGCATCTCACTAACAACATTCAGGGCTATCGCCTTGCGGGGGAAATCGGCGCGTCGGAATGGCCGATCTATCTCACATTGGGGCAGGCGCGACGCAAACTGCAATTTCAGCTCGGCTACCTTGCGGCGGTGTCGGTGATGCCTGAGGCCTCGACGTTGACGCTGATGGTCAACGACGAGGTGGTTGGCGTTACGCAGGTCAGCGCGTTCACTACCGTGAAAACAGTGGTTTTCGATATCCCTGCGGGGCTGATGCGCGCAGGTTTCAATTCGGTGCGAATTTCCACTGACCAGCGCCACCGGGTCGACTGCTCGGTGGAGGCGACTTTCGAACTTTGGACGCAGATCGACCCGACGCAGACGGGACTGATTCTGGACGAGACCGACGCAGGCATCGATAATCTCGCAGATCTTGGAGCGCTGCTTCCGGATGAACAGGGGGCGCTGCCCATTCGCGCGGTCTTGCCCCAAAACGCGCAGCCAGCGAATGTCGCGCGCATGCTGCGCGCCGTGCAAATGATTTCGGTCATGGGCCGTTTCGAACAGCCGGTCGTCGACGCGGGCCCGCCCCTTCGGGATCGCTACGGGGTCAATCTGCTCGTTGGCCCGGCCAAGCAACTGATCGACGAATTGGGTTTCGTCACTTTAGGCGTTGTAGATCGTCCGCGCGCAGTCGTGCTGCCGGCGACGCCGGAGCGGCGTACGACGATCGTCATCACCGGCGCAACCCTCGCGCAGGTCGACGAGGCGATGAATCTTTTTCTTGTCGCGACTACGCCGAAGGGCGCACCAGCGGGACTGCGTGCGGCGGCGGCTTTTCCAGGCTATCGCCTCGAAGGCGGCCAGCGCATAAAAATGCACGATCTCGGGCTGGTGAGCGAAGAATTCTCGGGGCGACTCTTTCGTGCGGGATTCAATATTATTATGCCGCCGGATTTTTACGCGGCCGACTATGGCCGCGCCACGCTGCGCGTCGGCGGCGGCTACGCGTCGGGACTCTCCAGCCGCGCCCAGTTGGTTGTCAATGTCAATGAACGCACCGCGGTTAGCCTTAGCCTGCTTAAAACCTCCGGCGAAGTGTTCAAGGACAATCCATTGCCGTTGCCGTTGGGTTTCTTCAGGCCCGGCCTCAATCGCGTCGAGATCGAAGCGCATGTTCCGACCAAGGGCGACGATAGTTGCGATCCACTGTCGGCGATCGACGCCCCCAATCGCTTCCTGTTTCTCGACCAGACCGAGATCGAACTTCCGCCGATCGCCCGGGTCGCGCGCATACCAGATCTAGCCGTGACGGCGACCGGCGGATTTCCTTACGCCGGCTCGACCGCGCGGCCGAGGCTGTTCTTTCCGAGCTTTGATGAAAAATCGATTGGCGCGGCTTTGACGGTGGCGGCGCATCTCGCCATCGTTGCTGGACGACCAATTGACTTCGACGTTGCGATGACGCCGCCTGGCAAAGGTCAGGGACCGACCCTGGTGGTGGCGCCTTTTGACGCTCTCGATTCGGCGCTGATGCAAAAGCTGAATATGCCAATCGCTGATTTGCGCGAAGCATGGAAGGATCGGATCGGCGCGCCGCAAAGAACGCATGACGAGGAGATTTTGTCGCAGACTCAAGCCGCTACTCGCAATCGGCTCGTACTGCAGAACAACTTTCCAATGGCCTGTCACGCGGGGTTGCATCTTGACAGGAAACGCAGTGCGCTAAGTCGCACTCGCTTCACTGCTATCGATTACAGCGCCGTGGCCAGTTTGTTGCGCGGCGCGAGCAACCAAAACAACCTGAAGCAGGCGCTCGGCGTACAGCCGACCCGCGATCTTTTCGGAGAATGGGACGCCAAGATGCGTAACGAAAAGAGCTGGTCTCACGGCGTCGTCTCGTGGCTCGACCGGATGCGCGAATGGGGCATTGCGAAATTCACCGACGCGGGCAGCTGGATGAGCAAAAACTTCGAGTCGACCGACGGCGACAATCGGTTGATGACGCCCGATTCGTTGCTCGCTGTGGGTCAAAATGTCCTCGGTGACGGCGCCGAGGATGTTTGGACGGTGGTCACCGCACCCAACGCCGACGATCTCGCCGACGCCGTGGGCTGCCTGGTCGATCCTCGAGTATCACGCCAAATCGCCGGACGCCTGTCGGTGCTCGATGTGGCGCGGGCGCGCATGAATGTCGTGCCGGTCGACGATCCGCATTTTGTCGCGACGCAACCGCTGTCGGTGGGCAATGTCCGCCTCATCGCCGCAGGCTGGCTGTCGTTGCACGCGCTTGCCTATGTCCTCGGCGCGCTGACGCTTGCGGTCCTGTTGGCGGCGGCGACTAGACTGTTTGTCAGCAATGTCGGAAGGAGAGCGGATTGAAACTGGCGCATCTCCTCCTGATCGCATCCCTCCTCATCACATCGGCGATTCCCAAGTCTTGCGCCCAAACGGTCGGCGCGCCGCCTGCCGAGCAAGCGCCGACGCCCGCGATTACGTCCGAACCGGCTAAGGGGCCCAAAACGGAGCCGCGGCTGGCGCTCGATTCGCGTCCTTTGCCGCTCGGCGGCGCGCTGAAGGAGGCAAATGTCTGGCAGGCCTATAAGGCTCGATTTGTCTCCGATCAGGGCCGCGTCGTCGACACTGGCAACAACTTGATAAGTCACAGCGAGGGACAGGGCTACGCCATGCTGTTGGCGGTCGCAGCTAATGATCACGCAACGTTCGAGCGGCTGTGGGGCTGGACTCGAGCCAATATGATGGTGCGCGACGACGAATTGATTGCTTGGCGCTGGGAGCCGCTCAGCCGACCGGCCGTCGCCGACATGAACAACGCCAGCGACGGCGACATTCTCATCGCCTGGGCGCTGGCCGAGGCGGGGGAGCTATGGGACGATGTAGCCTATCGCACCGCAGGGCGGCGGATTGCCGTTGAAGTGGCGCGCAAGCTTGTGCTGTTTAAGACCGCTCGCGGGGCAATCCTTCTCCCGGCGGTAAGCGGCTTCCACGCGGACGACCGACTCGACGGACCGGTCGTGAATCTGTCTTACTACGTGTTCCCCGCCTTTGCTCGGCTGCCCATCGTAGCGCCCGAAGTGGATTGGGCAGGACTAACCCAGACGGGCCTCGATTTGCTTGACGCCACGCGCACGTCGCCGCTGGCGCTTCCGCCCGACTGGATGTCGCTGAAGGACAGCAGGGTCGCCCCCGCCGCAGGCTTCCTCCCGGAGTTTTCCTATAATGCTGTGCGCGTTCCGCTGTATCTCGCTTGGGCAGGGATCGGCGAGCGCGAGCAATATGCGCCCTTTATGGCGATGGTGGCGCGCACGCACGGCGCGCTGGCCGTTGTCGATGTCGTGACCGGCAAGGATGTCGGCGCGTTTGGCGATACCGGCATCGGCGCGATTGGGGCGCTGGTGGCGTGCGTTTACGAGGGAGCCAAAGCGCCGCGCGAGATGCTGGCCAGTCACGCCAATGAGAACTATTACGCCGCGACTTTGCATATGCTCGCGTTGATCGCCACGCAGATGAGGTATGCGTCATGCCTGCGAAATTGAATTCGCTCGGCGGCGTCGTGCTGGTGGCGACGATCGTCGTGGTGGCGACGACGTCGCCGCGTGCAGGTCTCGCGACCGGATCGGCGAGCGACGCCGCGGCGTCTCCGCCCCCGGCTCCTGTTGAGGCGGCGCACAAAGCAGCGAGCGGACAGGATGCTCTTGGGCCGGACGATTTCGCCCTGCGCTATTATGCCTCGCTCAACCTGACGAACCGCGTCAACACGGAGATTACCCGGTTACAGCGGCTCTTCCCAGGATTCGAACCGCCAAGCGACCTCTATTCCGCGCCGGCGTCCGACTCCGTCGACGAGGGGCCGCTGTGGGACTTATTCGCCGCCGACAAGCTCGACGAACTGCGCAAGGCGATCGCTGCCCGCGAGAAGGAAATCGTGGGGTGGAAACCCTCGGCCGATCTTCTGCGGAAACTGCATATGAAGGAGATGCGCGAGCGCATCAAGGCGCTGACCCGCGACGGTCATTGGCAAGATCTCATCGAGTTTATCAAAATGGAGGATATGAGCGGATCGGATCAGGACTTCGATGTGCAGTGGACGATCGCCGAAGGCTTTGCTCGCACGAAGCAGACGAACGACGCAGTGGCTCGATATATGGCGATCCTGACGTCGACAAAGGACAAGCAAATCCTGGTCGCGACTTTACAAAAGGCGATTGGATTACTGCGTATGTCCGATGTGGAGAAACTCCTGGCGGCAGTTCCGCCAGCCGGTGATGGCTCCCTGCAATATCAGTCGATCATGAATGATATCACGCGCGAGCGCATCGCGGCCTTTTTGCACGACGAGCGCGCCGATGAAGTGCCGGCGGCAGATGTGGCGTCATTCGAGGCCTACGCGCACGCAAGCCGCGAACCCGATCAGATGGGTCTCGTCGCGTGGTACGATTACAAGCGCCGCGATTTCCGCAACGCGCTGGAATGGTTCAAATCCGCAATTGAGAGCGGCGGCGACGCCATGGTCGCCCACGGACTCGCGCATACGCTGCGCGCGCTCGACAAATTGCGCGAAGCCGAAGAGGTGGCCTTCGCGTGGCGCATGCCGCTAGTGAACAACAACATATTGTTTATTGATCTGTTGGAGCGCGATCTGACGCGAGAAACGCCGCCATTTATCGAGGCCGAGCGGCTTGCGCGCTACGGGCGCGTGACGATGGAGACGGCGTCAGGCGAAGGCGCCCAGGCGCTTGCCTGGTACGCGTATAACAGTTGCCAGTTCGATGTCGCGCTGTTCTGGTTCGAGCATGCCGCCGCCTGGCTTCCCAAGGACGCGACAATCTATGGCTATGCCCTGACGTTGCGGCGTCTGAAAAAGGCTCAGAGCTTTTACGAACTCGCCAACCGTTACGATGGTCTCGACTCCAAGCTGATTGAATTGCTGTTCCCCGACGACTACTATCATCCGCCAACGCCATGCGACATGAAGCGCGCCGCCAAATTGCATGGGCCCGCGCTCAAGACGATCGGCTATCTCACTCCCGGACCGGCGATGATTCCGGGCGCGGCGCCAAATTACGATGTCCGCGCCTATTCTTCGCCGATCACCGACCAGAAAAACGCCTCGCAGCCGGCTGTCAACATCGAGCCCGACGACGCTCTGCTCCAGGGCCTCCTGCGCAATCTGAAAGGCAAGTTTCCGGTTGCGGTCATGCCGGAGAATCCTTTGCGCGCTCGGTCGACGCCCTGGTCGGGCGGCCGCGCCATTTTGCAACCGCCTCTCGGTCCCGACCCGTCCTTCCGGCCCGACCCGGGGCGCGGTCCGAATCCTCTGGTGGCGCGCCGCGTGCCCGGCGTCGGCGCCATGCCTTATGAGCGTTACGGCTTCAGCCTATTGCCCGGTTGGAACGGCTTGGAGACGGCGACCTGGCCGCCTGCCTCGCGGCAGCTGGCGCCTGCCGGCACGCAATGGGCGAACCAGGAGTCGGATCCTGCCGCTCTCGTCAATGCTCCGTCGCCCTACTCCCGACCTAATTCAGATAACGGCGGCGGGTCGCCGCCAACCAAGCCGGCTGCAGCGCCCGTTGCAGCGGAACGATCGCCCGCCGCCTATGGTCAAAATTCCCAACCCGCGAGTCGGTGATATGAAACGCCCGCCGAACTTAGCCTTGTGTCTTGCTGTGGCGCTCTCAGCCTGCTCGTTCAGCCAGGAAAACCACGGCTATCTCGCGAGCGGCGCCGACACCCTCGTCGGCGGCGCGATCGGAGGCGGCGCGAGCGAAGACAAAAAGGCCTCCGCCAAGGCCGCCCCCGTGCTGGTCACGCCAGCGCCGGCCGGCGCGCTTACTGAGAAGCCTTATGCGAACGGCTGGCGTCAGAGCATGTCGCTGGATGGCCGCAAGATCGCCGGCGATTGGAACGATCTCACCATAGACATAAAATTCGAGAGCGCCTCGTTGCGCGCGGGCGCGAAAATCCCGATTGCGCCGCCGACGCAGGATGGCATCCACAAGGAAATCCTGGCGCGCTTTCCAGGAACCCCGATGCACGTAGTTGGACGACCGATGTCCAACAGTTTGGGTCCGTTCGGATTGGCTGTCGGCGCGGAAGCTGACGTCCGCTGCGCTTTCGCCTGGCAATGGGTCGACGATATCCGCGCGCGCCCTGGGGAGTTCCGGAGCTGGTTCCAGGAGAAAACGCCTGCCTCGATCCGGCTACGTCTCTGCCGTTCGGGCGTGACCGCGGACGAACTCGCCTCCTTGTTTGAGCAGCTCGAAACAACCGACAACGGCGCACTCGATCGGGTCGTCGCGATGTGGAAGAAAACCCTGGATTCCACTCTCGCCTCTTCCGTCGCCAACAACGAGGGCGGCGTCAATTCGGCCCTGATCGGCCCCGTTGTTGTCGACCCCACGCTTGAAGCTTCGCTCGTCGAGGCGAGCGCCAGAACGATCAAAGTCGTCCGGCCGAATAAGGAGACGAAGGCGGAGACCAAAGGCGTCCCGTCGACTGAGAATACGAAGGCGGCGACCAAGATCGTCCCGCCCACTGAGAAGACGAAAGCGGCGAGCGCCGTCGGTCCTCCGCGCCGCCGGCTAGCTCGACGGACGCAGGCGGGACATGCCGAGCATGTCGTGCAAACTGCGCCAATCTCGGTCTCGTCGCGGGGTGGACGGCAATATCTCGCGCCAACGGACGCTCAAACGAGACGAAGCGGCGGACCGGCGAACGGCGGCGCCGACTCTGGTCTAGCCGGCCTCGATCCGGGGCTGCCGGCGCAGGCCTATCTCGGCCCATTGCCGCAGTCACGACCACGCCCCGCCGCCGGCGCCAGCGGGGAGCCGCCGCGCTATCTTGGCGCGACCGGTCCCGCGCAATAGATCTTGGTCGGGCGCCGGGACGCCCGTGGCCGCATTCTTTGCATCGAGCTTGACACTCTCCTGCTCGCCCACGATGCTGGCGAACAAATCGTTCGGCATATCGAACGAGAGGAGAAGATTTGACCCCGGCCCCACAGTCGCTCAATCACGCTTCTGCGCCCTCGGCGCGGCCTTCGGTGGTTTTTGGGCTCGACCAACCGCTCGTCACCGACGGCGGCGGGAGCATCGCGCCGCTGACCATCGGATTTGAGACCTATGGCGCGCTCAACTCCGCGCGCAGCAATGCAATTCTCTTGTGCCACGCTCTGACCGGAGACCAATATGCGGCGAGCGTGCACCCCGTGACGGGAAAGCCCGGCTGGTGGGATGTTCTGGTTGGCCCGGGGCTGCCCTTCGACACCGACCGTTACTTCGTCATCTGTTCCAACGTGGTCGGCGGCTGCATGGGCACGACGGGTCCAGCATCGATCAATCCGGCGACGGGGCGCGCTTATGGGCTGGATTTTCCGGTCGTCACAATACGGGACATGGTGCGCGCCCAGGCCATGCTGATCGATCGCCTCGGTATCGACACGCTGTTTTGCGTAGCTGGCGGTTCGATGGGCGGCATGCAGGTGCTGCAATGGGCGGCGAGTTATCCGGAGCGAGTCTTCGCGGCGATGCCAATCGCCACCGCGGCGCGGCATTCCTCGCAAAACATCGCGTTTCACGAGGTTGGCCGGCAGGCGGTGATGGCCGACCCCGACTGGCGGGGGGGGCGCTATCTCGACGAAGGCGTGCGCCCGGAGAAGGGTCTCGCGGTGGCGCGCATGGCGGCGCATATCACTTATCTGTCTGACCAGGCGCTGCAACGCAAATTCGGACGCAAGTTACAGGCGCGCGCCGCGCCGACTTTCTCTTTCGACGCCGATTTCCAGATCGAGAGCTATCTGCGCCATCAGGGTCTGGCTTTCGTCGAGCGTTTCGACGCAAATTCCTATCTTTTCGTCACGCGAGCGTGCGATTATTTCGACCTTGCGGCGGATTACGGAGGGTCCTTGGCGCGCGCCTTCACAGGCGCGAAGACGCGCTTTTGCGTGATCTCCTTCAACTCCGACTGGCTTTATCCAACCTCCGCCTCTCGCGCCATCGTTCACGCGCTGAATGCCGGCGGCGCGTCCGTGTCCTTCGTCGAGATCGCCAGCGATAAAGGGCATGACGCCTTCTTGCTCTATGAACCCGATTTCTTCGCGACCACGCGCGGCTTTCTCGAAGCCGCCGCGCGGGCGCGCGGAATTGCTCCCGCGACGGCGAAGCAGTCATGACGACGGGCCTGAAAATCGCGCCGGGACGTTTCGACCTTGCGGTTGTGGCCGATATTGTCGAGCCGGGCAGCCGCGTGCTGGACGTGGGATGCGGCGACGGTCTGTTGCTGCAAATGCTCGCCAGTCAAAAGCAGGTCGATGGGCGCGGCGTCGAACTATCGCAACGGGGGGTGAACGATTGTGTCGCCAAGGGCCTGTCGGTGATCCAGGGCGACGCCGACACCGATCTCAGCGACTATCCCGAAGACGGTTTCGATTATGTGATTCTATCGCAAACCTTGCAAGCGACTCAGCGTCCGCGCGTCGTGCTGGACAATATGCTTCGCATCGGTCGCAGGGCGATCGTCTCTTTCCCTAATTTTGGCCATTGGCGCGTGCGCGCGGAATTGCTGCTGCGCGGTCGCATGCCCAAAACTCCAAATCTTGAGTCCAACTGGTACGACACGCCAAATATTCATTTGTGCACGATAAGAGATTTTGTCGAACTCACTAACGAAATCGGCGCCCATATCGAACGCGGCGTTGCGCTGGACCGCGCCGGCGCGCCGATCAGGCTGAAGGCGTCTTGGCCCTTGATGAATCTGTTTGGCGCACAGGCCATTTTCCTGCTTGAACGTGGTCATCAAGCGGGGCGCGCCGGCGACCTCTAGCAATCGCCTTATTCTTTCTCGCGACGCCCCTGCGCGCCCAAGCATGCTGCAATGCAATGCGGAAATCTAGGCCGAGCGGGCTCCTGCGCCGGGATGTCGCCTTTCTCTCCGCAAACTTCCGCGTTAACGTCCGATATCGGTCGAACCCAAATTTCGAGGAGGCGCCATTGCGCCGTCGAGAAGGCTTCGCGGCGGGAAGATTTCGCATCGAAAATGCGAGGGCGGCGTGATGGAGAAGTTGGGATCGGCGGGGTCGCTTTGTTCGTTCGAAAAACGAGCAGGCGTGATGAAAGTATGCGCCATGTCCGAATTGCCGCCTTTGCGGGACTTCCCGCTGTTCGCCTCGCTCGATGAGGCGACGCTGCATCGCCTGACGCTCGACGCCAAGATCGAGACCTATGCCGATGGAGCCGTGATCTTTCGCCAAGGCGACGCCGTCACCGTGATCATGCTTATTGTGCATGGTTTTGTGAAGCTCTTGCGCACAGCCTCGTGCGGCGACGAAACATTGGTGAGCATCCGCTCGGATGGAGCCAGCGTCAACGACGCGCCGACGGTCGCCGGCGAAGTTTATCATGTTTCGGCGGAGGCGGTGGGACCAACCACGATTCTCAAACTGCCGGCGGGACGATTTACGCGGCTCTTGTCGGAATCCCCCGCGCTCGCCGCAGCGGTGATTGAAGACGCCAAGCAGAAAATAGTCGAGTTGATCGGCGAAATCGAATCATTGAAGGCCCAGAGCGCGGATAGGCGGCTGGCGCGTTTCATCCTGTCGCTTTGTCCGCCCGGTGTGGAACATTGCCGTTTTCGGCTGCCTTACGATAAACGTCTGGTGGCGGCGCGGCTCGGCGTGACGCAGGAAACTCTGTCTCGCTCCTTCGCGCGCTTGCGGGAATTTGGCGTGCGCACGGAAACGCGCGACGTCTCAGTGGAAAGCGTGACGCGTCTGTGCCTGCAATATGATGAATTGAGCCGCCAAGGCCTGCCATACGCTTCGGGAGGCATGCGCGCCGAAGACGGGCGTGATAAGGTTTAGAGGGCCGCGCTTAAGCGATCCAGCGCCCGTTGCAAACTTGAGGACATAGCCGCGTGTCGAAGGAACAGACGACGATTTTTGTTTGCACGGTATGTCGCCAGGGTGACGACGCTTACAGTCGTCCCGGTCAGCAATTCTTCGAGTCGCTGCAGGAGCGGTTCGCAGACGATACGGAATCTGCGATTAAAGTCGAGCCCGTCGAGTGTCTCGCCGTATGCAAGCGCCCCTGCACCATGGCTTTCGCGGGCTCGGGCAAGTGGACCTATGTGATCGGCGACCTCGATGTCGGCGATCACCTTGACGAGATTGTCGCCGCGGCCAAAAGCTATGCCGCGACGGCGAATGGCGTCGTCGCCTGGAAGGAGCGCCCCTCTAGTTTCAGGAAGGGGGTCGTGTCTCGCACGCCTCCGTTAAGCTTATGCAGTCTTAAAGACTGAGCGCGTGTAGCTCACTTCTGTTGTTTGGCGCGCTCGATCGCCTCTGAAATCATGCGGCGCGCCTCCGCCGCGTCGCCCCACCCGGCCACCTCGGACCATTTGCCGGGCTCCAGATCCTTGTAATGCACAAAGAAATGTTCAATGCGCCGCCAGGTCATCTCCTGGAGGTCGGTGTAGTTTTGCACGCTCTCATAGCGCTGCGTTAGACGCGACACCGGCACCGCCACGATTTTCTCGTCGCCGCCATGCTCGTCCTTCATGCGCAACACGCCGATCGGCCGCACGGCGATCACGGCGCCCGGCGCGATGGGGCGCGTATTGGCGACCAACACGTCGCAAGGATCGCCATCTTCCGACAGAGTATGCGGAATGAAGCCGTAGTTTCCGGGATAGCGCATCGCCGTATAGAGGAAGCGATCGACGAACATCGCGCCCGACGCCTTGTCGAGTTCGTATTTGATAGGTTCGCCGCCAAGCGGCACTTCGACGACGACATTGACTTCATGCGGCGGATTCGCGCCGATCGGGATAGCGTCGAGACGCATTAAGAAGAGCTCCAAAGAGGCGGGAGAAGATCAGCGAACCTGCGCGGAGGCGAAACCAAAAGCGACGCGGCTCAGCATGTTGTCGCCAAAGCGTTCCTCGGCGCGCCGGATGGGAAGGCCGCCGAGACGCCGGTAAAAGGCGAGCGCCTTGTCGTTGTCGGCGAGCGCCCAGACGATGGTGGACAAATAGCCGTGCTCCACTAGTTCGCGCCGGGCCGCGTTGAACAGCCTGCAGCCGAATCCGAGGCCCTGATGTTCTGGCATAAGATATATTTCGAATATTTCACCAGAATACGGCATCGACGGCACGCGGTTTCGCCCATAGGTCGCGTAGCCGACGATATTGCGATCGAAATCGGCCACCAGTAGGCCCGTGCCTTTTACGATCGCGGAATGCCACCAGCGCGGCCCACGCCGGGCGATCATGCGCTCAAGCTCGCAGCCGGGAATCACCCCGCGATAAGCGTCGCGCCAGGATGCATCGTGCACGCTGGCGATCGCTTCGGCGTCGCCAGGCCGCGCATGTCTAATGGAGAAGGCTGTCTTGACCATGGGGGGGATGTTAGGTCCCCGGACGCCATTTCGGCAAGAGCTCGAATCGGTCAAAGGCAATAAAAATTATCTTCCCCAAAATCCTTGCGCGCACGCCGCTGGTAGGCGTATGCGCAAAAACTATTGCTTGCTTTTCGGCTGACTTAGTGCGTCCCGACGCCGAGGAGCAATACAATTCCAATTATCGCGCGATAAACGACGAAAGGCCAGGCCGAAAAGCGTTCGAGAATTCGCATGAGACTCCAGATCGCCGCGAATGCGGAGATCGAGGCGACAACCAAGCCCAAGGCTAGAATCGACCAGCCATGGGCGTCAAGATGCGCCTTGAAGAGCTCATAGAGCTCGTGAACGCCGGCGCCGGCGATGGCGGGAAGGCCGAGCAGAAAGGAAAAGCGCGCCGCCTCCTCACGCTTCAGATCCAGAAACAGAGCGGCGGTCAGCGTCGAGCCCGAACGAGAGACGCCTGGAATCAGCGCGCCGACCTGAGCCAGTCCGACAATCATCGCGTCCTTCAGGGTTATATGTTCGAGCGAGCGCTTGTGATTGCAATAGAGTTCGGCAAGCGCGAGCAAGGCGGCCATCACGAGACAGGCGACGCCGATCACCGGCAGCGTTCGTAGCGGCGAGCCGCAGGCGTTAAGCACGTGCGACAGCGCGAGACCGCCGAGAATCACCGGCAGCGACGCCAGCACGATCCAAACCGCGAAGCGAAAGGTCCAATCCTGGTAGTCGCGGCGTTTGACCGCGCTGATCACGCCGACAAACAGACCGCGCACGTCGGGCCAAAAATAAGAGACCACGGCGGCGAGCGCGGCGAGCTGCATCGCGGCGGAAAAGGCGGAGCCGGGGTCTTTCCAGCCAAAAAGCGCCGGCACGATGCGCATATGCGCGGTCGAGGAGATCGGCAGCAGTTCGGTAATGCCCTGCACGACGCCGAGAAAGGCCACTTTCATATAGCCGAGATCGACGAAGCCGGTGTCCAGACCTTGAGTGCAAGCGCTCGCCATTTATCGTTCCCACGAAGGTTTGAGACCCCTTGGCTCAACGAATCGCCTAGGATGCTTAATAAAACCTTGTCTCAAACCCGCGTCGTCCGATCAAGGTGTCGATTCCAAGAAGTGGTCGGCGCCGTTTGCCTGGCGCTCAATGAAACATGGTCGCCATTTTCAACAGCGTAATCCAAACGCCCCAGGCCAATGGCGCGCCAACGGCCGTCCAGGCGGCGATTAGGAGGGCTGGCGAGCCGCCGCCATTGGAAGCCGGCGACGACGGCGCAGCGCGGCCTTGCGATCGACGCGCCGTGGGCTCCCGTTCTTCCTCCAGGAAGTCTTCGAAATCGGCGTGGATTTCGCTCTCCTCCTCGACGATTTGCGCCGGGGAAACTCTTTTATCCGCCGCCACTTCCTCGTCGGTCATGAAAAACCGCGCCGAGACCGGCCGCACCAACAAATTGCAGACGAATCCCAGCGCGAGCAATCCGGCCAGGATATACATCGTCTGGTTGTAGACCGCCTCGCGTGGGACGCCCGCTTTGAGCTGGTAGTCGTGAAAATAATTGACAAGCATCGGCCCCAATATGCCCGCCGTCGACCAGGCGGTGAGCAGACGGCCGTGAATTGCGCCTACCATGTGTGTGCCAAACATATCGGCAAGATAGGCGGGAATGGTGGAGAAACCGCCGCCGTACATTGTCAGGATCACGCAGAACAACAACACGAAGAAAAAAACGACGCCGCTATGGGCGGCAGTCGGCGCCAGGACATAGAGACAAAAACCCAATGTGAAGAACAGTGCGAAAGTGACTTTGCGGCCGAGCCGATCCGACACGCTAGCCCAGCCAAGGCGCCCAAAAATGTTGCACAGACTCAATAGACCGGTGAAGCCGGCGGCGATTTCCGCGATCCCCTTCTTTTGGTCGGCGCTCAGGCCGTCGAAGCCAATGTCAAGCCCCAGCAAGCGGCCTCCGAACACTTCCTGCAGCATCGGGGACGAGATGTACAGCACGCCGATGCCGGCGCTGACATTTAGCGTCAGCACGCCCCACAGCAACCAGAATTGCGGCGTCTTCCAGGCAGTGTCGAGATGCACATGACGATGTGTGACCATAGAGTTGGCCGCGGCGACTGGCGGCGTCCAGCCTTTCGGGGTCCAGCCGTCGCGCGGCACCCGGTAGCCCAGGGCGCCGCACGCCATGAACACGAAATAAATCGCCGCCAGCGTGACGAAAGTCTGCCAAACGCCGACCGACTCGCTCGTTGCGAAATGGCGCATCAGCCGGTCCGCGAGCGGCGCGCCGATCATTGCGCCGCCGCCAAAGCCCATGATGGCGAGGCCGGTCGCCAGACCGCGCCGGTCCGGAAACCATTTCATTAGTGTCGAGACCGGGGAAATATAGCCAAGACCAAGTCCAACGCCGCCAATCACGCCCGAACCGAGCCAAAGCAAATAGATCTGGTGCAGATAGACTCCGAGCGCCGATATCAGCAGGCCGCCGCACCAGCAGCAGGCCGAGGCCAGCCCAGCCTTGCGCGGGCCGGCGGTCTCCAGCCAATGGCCGAATATGGCGGCCGAGGAGCCCAAAAAAACGATCGCCAGACTGAACGTCCAGCCCAGCGCTTTGTTCTGCCAGTCGCAATCGGTCGCGAAGAGTGACTGGAGAAAGCTCAGCTCGTCGGCGCAGGCCTTCGGCGCGAGGACGCCGATCGCTTGTTGCAGCGGCAGCCAGAACACGCTGAAACCGTAGATCATGCCAATGCACAGATGGATCGCCAGGGCGGCGGGCGGAACCAGCCAGCGGTTAAACCCTGGCGCGGCGATAGTGTGTTCACGGCTGAGGAAACTCGCAGCGCGTTCGTCGCTCAGGAAACTTGGGCTGCGCTTGGTCGCCTCGTGCATTTGGCTTCTATCCCGACTGATTGCTGGGGGCTGACTGTTCAGTCGACGCTGCGTTCGATGATATGCGCCAGATCCGTCATGATGGCGTTGAGGTCGAAATTTTTGGGCGTATAGACCGCCGCAACGCCCTCTTCGCGCAGCAGCTTTTCGTCGGCGGGCGGGATAATGCCGCCGACGACCAGCGGCACGCCCGCCAGACCCTCGTCCTTCATCCGCCGCATCACCTCATGCGCCAGCGTCACATGCGAACCCGAAAGGATCGAGAGGCCGATGCAGTGCGCGCCCTCCTTCTTGGCGGTTTCGACGAGTTCGGCCGGGGTCGATCGGATGCCGGCGTAAATCACGTCGAATCCGGCGTCGCGCGCACGCACGGCGATCTGCTCGGCGCCGTTGGAGTGGCCGTCGAGCCCAGGCTTGCCGACCAGGAATTTGGCGCGTCTGCCGATCTTGGTGGAGACGCGCTGCACCTCCGTGCGCACGTCGTCGAGCGCGCCTCCGACCTGCCGCGCCGTCGACGAGACGCCCGTCGGCGCGCGATATTCGCCAAACACTCCGCGCAAAACATTGCCCCATTCGCCGGTGGTGACGCCGGCCTTGGCCGCAGCGATCGAGGGCTCGACCATGTTACGCCCTTCCTTGGCGGCTTGCGAAAGCTGCTCCAGCGCCGCCCGAGCGGCCTTGGCGTCCCGCTGTTCGCGCCAGGCGTTCAACTTTGCTACCTGTTCGGCTTCGATATGAGGCGGCACGACCATAATTTGATTGTCGCCGGCGGTTAGCGGCGAAGGCTCGCCGCCGGTGAATCTATTGACGCCGACGACCACCTGCTCGCCCGCCTCGATTGCCTCCAGCCGCGCCGTGTTGGACTCGACCAACTTCGATTTCATGTAGCCGCTTTCGACGGCGGCCGCCGCGCCTCCCAGCGCGTCGATCTTGGCGAGTTCAGCCAGCGCCTCTTGCTTCAGCGCCGCTACCTTGCGCGAGATTTCTCCGGAGCCGTCAAGAATGTCGCCATATTCTAGCAGGTCGGTCTCGTAGGCCATGATCTGCTGCATGCGCAGCGACCATTGCTGATCGAAGGGGCGTGGCAGGCCTAGCGCCTCGTTCCAGGCCGGCAACTGCACGGCGCGGGCGCGCGCGCCCTTCGAGAGCACCACGGCGAGCATCTCGATAAGAATGCGCGTGACATTGTTTTCCGGCTGCTGCTCGGTGAGGCCAAGCGAATTGACCTGCACGCCATAGCGGAACCGCCGCAGCCTCTCGTCCTCGACGCCATAGCGCTTTAGGGCGATTTCGTCCCACAGCTCGGTGAAGGCGCGCATTTTACAAAGTTCCGTGACAAAGCGCATTCCGGCGTTCACGAAAAAGGAGATGCGTCCCACGACCTGCGCGAAGTCTTGCGGCGAAAGTTCGCCCGATTTCTTCACATTGTCGAGCACGGCTACGGCCGTCGCCAGCGCGTAGGCGAGTTCCTGCACCGGCGTCGCGCCAGCCTCCTGCAAATGATAGGAACAGACGTTTATCGGATTGAATTTGGGCGCTTCCTTGGTCGTGAACAGGATCAGATCCTGCGTCAGCCGCAACGAGGCAGCCGGCGGAAACACATAAGAGCCGCGGGAAAGATATTCCTTGATAATGTCGTTTTGCGTCGTGCCCTGCAACTTCGCACGGGGGACGCCCTGTTTTTCGGCCGCGGCGATGTAAAGCGCCATCAGCCAAACGGCGGTGGCGTTAATCGTCATCGACGTGTTCATTTCGCCAAGCGGAATGCCCTCGAACAGGGCGTTCATATCGCCCAGATGCGAAACCGGCACGCCGACCTTGCCGACCTCGCCGCGCGACAGGGGATGGTCGCTATCGTATCCCGTTTGTGTCGGCAGATCGAAAGCGATGGAGAGGCCCGTCTGGCCCTTGGCAAGGTTGGAGCGGTATAGCAAATTGGATTCCCGCGCCGTCGAATGACCGGCGTAGGTGCGAAACATCCAGGGTTTGTCGCGAGGGGGCGCGGCGGCGTCGGTCATTTTAGATCCTCCGCTGGTTCCGATACCACAGCGCCCGCAGGCGCGAAAGCGGCTGAGGCGTCGCTTTTTCGGGCCACATCCCAAACGAATCCCTCTTGGCGAGCGCCCCCCTCTTGGCGCCGCGCGGCAGCGCCCCCATATTCACCGCGCCGCGCCCGATAAGGCCGGCTCCAACTCGGAGAGACCAATGTCACCCGAAGAACGCCAACTCCTCGCCGGCATGTTCGAGCGCATCAAGGCGGGCTCCGCCGAGCCGCGCGACCAGGAGGCGGAGACTTTTATCAACGACCAGATCAAGGCGCAGCCGAGCGCGCCCTATCTCCTCGCGCAAACCGTGATCGTGCAGGATTTCGCCCTGCAATCGGCCAACCAGAAGCTGCAGCAACTCGAGGCGCGGGTGCGCGAGCTTGAGTCCGCGCCAAAGCCGGCGACCAGCTTTTTGGGCGGTCTCTTAGGCGGCGGCGCGCCGCCCGCGCCGCGTCCCGCCCCGCCGCCGGCCTACGGTCAGCCGCAGAGCGGCCCGTGGGGTGCGGCCCCGCCTGCGCCCGCCGGCTATGCGTCACAGCAAGGCGGCTACGCCCAGCCCGGCTTTGCTCCGCAGGCGGCGCCGGGCTTCGCGCCCGCCGCGCCGGGCGGTTTCCTGAAGGGCGCGCTGGGCGCAGCGGCGGGCGTCGCGGGCGGCGTGCTGCTTGCCGACAGCATTCGCGGTCTGTTCCATGGCGGCGGCGTCGGCAGCGGGCTCGGCATCGACTCGGGCTTCCAGCACACAGGGCTGGGCCAGGGCGGCGAAACCAACGTCGTCAATAACTACTATGGCGATGCTTCGGGGGGCGACGCGAAAACTGACGCCAGTTACGATGCGGCGGATGACGACAACTCATCCGGCGCGCAGGACGCCGACTACGAACCGGATGACGGTTACGACGATGGCGGCGATGGCGGCTTCGACGCCTGACGCCGTTCCGGCGTCAACGCGGGGCGCCTCGGCGCGTCCCGCGGGGCGGCTTCCGCTTATTCCATCGCTGCGAGAATCGCCTGCGTCAGCGCTCCCAGGCGCTGTTCGATCAGCGCCGGGGTTTCGCAGACGAAGGCGACCGCCTTGCGCCGTTCGTCGAAAAGCCGCATGTCCCATTGCAGCGCGTCGGTCAGCTCTTTGAGCTTTTCCGCATCCGTGTGCGCGTCTTGCGCATTGCGCAGCTTTTGAGTCGCCTCGCGCAGCCGCTCGGCGATATCTTTTTGTGCGCGTCCGTAGCGTTCGAGGCCGGCGACGACCTCGCGCCGCTCGCCATCGAGCTTGTCGTACACCCCTGCGAAAAGTTGCGTCAGCCGATGCTTGCGCTGCGCGCCGGCGTCTTGCGCGAATTGCTCGATAAGTTTCGTGGCGGTCTCAATCGGCGTGCGGCGCGCCGAAAGTCGCGTCACGAGATCTGCGAGCGCGCTATCGTCACGCCAGATTTTCTCGGCGTCGTCGATCGGCGGGCCGCTCCAAATCGCCCCGAGCGACAGATTGACCACCTTGACCTGTCGGCATGGCCAATCCCCCTGCTCGCGCGCCCCTTGCTGCGCACCCGCGGGGCCAAGGCCGATGAGAAAAATGGCTAAAGCGACGAAGGTTGCTGCGCGCGTCATCGTGATCCGTGTCTCTTATCAGCGTGGGCGGCGGATTAGGCCCTAAAACGCGGCGCGCTTCAACCTCTCTCTATCTCGTGTATAAATCGCGCCATGTTGATCATTCCCGTCATCGATGTCATGGGCGGCGTTGTCGTGCGCGCTCTTGCCGGGCGTCGAGACGCCTATCGCCCCATCGTCTCGGCGCTGGCGGCGTCGAGCGCGCCTTGCGAAATCGTGGCGGCGTTTTTGCGACTGCATCCGTTCAGGAGCATTTATATCGCCGATCTCGACGCGATCCTTGGGCGTGGAGAAAACGCGAGCGTCGTGCGAAGCCTCGCCGACAAATTTCCGCAGATCGCATTCTGGCTCGACGCCGGCGCTCACAACCTCGCGCCCGGCTCATCATGCGAAATGGTCGTCGGCAGCGAGGCGCTGCCTCGCGACGCGTCTCCACCCGATCTTTCCGCAACGCCGCGCGTCATCCTCTCGCTGGATTTTCAGGGCAACGAATTTTTGGGGCCGCCCTCGCTGGCGTCCTCGCCGCATCTGTGGCCCTCGCGAGTTATAGTCATGACGCTGGGAAACGTCGGCGTCGGCGAGGGACCGGACCTTGCCATGCTGGCCGCGATCAAGGCGCGAGCCGGCCGGCGCGAGCTGTTCGCGGCGGGCGGCGTGCGGGGGGCGAACGATCTCGCGGCGCTGGCGCAAGCGGGCGCCGCCGGCGCGCTCATCGCTTCGGCGTTGCACGACGGGTGGCTTGGCGCGGAGGATCTTGCGCGGTTCGCAGCGTCAGCTCCACGCAGTTAAGGGCGTAAACCGCGCAAATTTCTTGGCGTGATGACGATCCATCCGCATGAGGATGTCGCGCAGGTAGGCGATGCCTTCGGCGAGATAAGGCCCTTTGTTGAGCATGACGCAATCCGCCCGCTGCGCCATGGCCGCGTCGGTCGTCTCGGCGCGGCTGAACACGCCGTCCTTGACATATTGGTCGAGCACCTGCGTCGCCCAAACGACCGGGACATGCGCGGCCTCGCAAAGCCAGAGCATTTCTTCCTGCATCTCGGAAAGGCGCGCGAAGCCGAGCTCCACCGCCAGGTCGCCTCGCGCGATCATCACGGCGGTCGGGTTGTGCTTCGCCGATTGCAGGATAAGACGCGGAAGGTTGTGCACGGCGAGCGGCGTCTCGATCTTCAAGACGAGCGGCTGCGGCGGTCGCCCGCCGCGTCTTGCCGCGAGGTGATCTTGCAATAATTCGATATCCGAGGGCCTCTGCACGAAGGAGAAGCCGACGAGATCGGCGTATTCCGCGACAAAATCGAGATCGGCGAAATCCTTCGTCGTCAAGGGCGCAAGTTTCAGTTCGGTGGTCGGGAAGTTCAACCCTTTCTCCGGCTTCAGGCGCTCGCCCTTCGACCGCGCGCTGAACACCTCGATCTCCGCCTCGCCCTTCGATTTTGCAACGACGCGCGCGCCGATCTTGCCGTCGTTGATCCACAACTGCGCGTCGATTTCAAGTTGATCGATAATTTGAGGGAAGCTGGGCTCGATCGCGATCCGCCCGTTCGGCTGCGCCTCGAGATCGGCCAGCACCAAGAGATGATCGCCCTTGTGGGCGCGATATTTTTGCGGGGCGCGAACTTTCTCGACACGACACTTGGGGCCGGCGATATCCATCAAAACACCGCAGGGTCGACCAAGCTGCTCTTGCGCCGCCCTGATGTTGGCGATCATCCGCGCCCAGGCGGCCGCGTCGTCATGTGCGCAGTTGATGCGCGCGCAATCCATGCCGGCTTCGAGCAGCCGCTTGACGAGAGCGCCGTCCGTCGCGGCTTCGGAGGGCAGGGTGGCCATCACGCGCGTGCGCGGCCCCATTCGCGTGGCGCCGAAAATCCGCTCGCATTCGTCGCGCAAGGCGTCCTCGCCAGCCAGCCTCGCCTCGACTGGAGGATAAGGCGCGTCAGTTTCGCCGCATAGGCGCCGCAGGCTGGTCGCGGCGGCGTCGAGCGCGGTCCTCACCTTCGCCTCGCTGCGGCCGAGCGAAGAGAGCCCGTAACTCGCAAGGCGAAGCTGCAGCTCGCTCAAATCATGACGGCGCAGGGCGATATAATCGGCAAGATTGAGCGCACGATTTTCGAACTGCATCGCTGCGGACTCGTCACAAAAATCTTTGGCTCCCCAATTGGCGAGCAGAACGGGCGCTTCGAGGGCGATGTCGTTGCGCAGCGCAATGATTCGCGCGAGCAGATCGCGCAAATCGCTCTGCGTGTCGTCGGTCGCCAGGCCACCATGCATTTTGATCCGCCGCTCTTTGACGTCAGGCGAAGTCGCGCGCCCTATCGCGCTAGCGCTATCTTGCGAAGAATTGTGACAGGGGTGTAACAAAAGCCGCTTGGCGCGTCGCGGCGAATCGGCGCTCGCTTCGCGCGCCGACAACCGCGCCGACACCAATGAACTCAACCGGCGCCGACCCATCGTCACAAATGCGTCATCAGGATATTATGACAACATAGCCTGTAGTCACCGTCGTTTCCTTAACTCAGCAAGGATTCGCCCCCATCGCCCTTCGCCCGCGCGAAGCCAATACCCGAAGCCCCAATAGGATAACCCTGCCAGATGAACTTCTTTCAACGTTTCACCTTTCTGTTTTCGGCGCCAGTGTTCGACGCGGACGACCTGGAGGGCATGCGCGTCAACCAGATCGTCGCGTCGATCGAGCGCATGGGGTTCCAGGTGGTGAAGGCGCGCCGTCTGGAGGACGCCGAACTCGCGGTGCAAACCGACGCGGCGATCGGCTGCATGGTGGTCGACTGGGGCAAGAAGGGGCTGGAGGGCAAGGCGGCTTCGCTTGTAAATCTGATGCGTTCGCGCGGCCTCGAAATGCCGATCGTCATTCTCGTGCGCCGAAAGCGTTTCGAGGATATTCCGGTGGAGATTCTCGACTTCATTGACGGCTATGTGTTTCTCGCCGAGGAGACGCCGGAGTTCATCGCCAAAAACCTGGTCAGCCGGCTCAAACAATATGCCGAGACTCTCAAGACGCCATTTTTCGGCGCGCTCGTCGACTATGCCGAGGAAGGCAACCAGCTCTGGACCTGTCCCGGCCACAATGGAGGCATTTTTTACAGCCGCAGCCCCATTGGCCGCATTTTCATGGAGCATCTGGGCGAAGCGATTTTTCGCGACGACCTCGACAATTCGATCCTGGAGCTTGGCGACCTTTTGACGCATGAGGGGCCGGCGCTGGCGGCGCAGAAGGAGGCGGCGGCGATCTTTGGCGCCGAGAAAACCTATTTCGTGCTGAACGGCACCTCTTCCTCGAATAAGATCGTGCTGTCCAATCTCGTCACCGAGGACGATCTCGTCCTGTTCGACCGCAACAACCATAAGGCGGCGCATCACGGCGCTCTGCTGTTGGGCGGCGGCGTGCCGATCTTCCTGCCGACCGACCGCAACGCCCATGGGCTAATCGGGCCGATCCGCTTCGACGCCTTCGACGAGGCGGAGATCAGAGCCCGCATCCGCGACAATCCGCTGGTGGCCGACAAGGACGCCTGGCGCAAAGACCGCCCGTTCCGCGCCGCCGTCATCGAGCAATGCACCTATGACGGGACAATCTACGACGCGCAAACCATCGTCGAGCGGATCGGCCATCTGTGCGATTATATTTTGTTCGATGAAGCCTGGGCGGGGTTCATGAAATTTCATCCGCTCTATGAGCGTCGCTTCGCGATGGGGCTCAAAAATCTGGGGCCCGAGTCGCCCGGCGTCGTCGCGACGCAATCCACCCATAAGCAGCTCGCCAGTTTTTCCCAAGCCTCGCAGATTCACATGCGCGACCGCCACATCGCTGGCCAAAGGCGCCGGGTCGAACATAAGCGCTTCAACGAAGGCTTCATGCTTCACGCCTCGACTTCGCCCTTTTATCCTTTGTTCGCCTCGCTCGACGTCGGCGCGCAGATGATGAAGGGTAGGTCCGGCGAAGTGCTGTGGGACGATACGGTGCGGCTCGGCATCGAATTACGCAAAAAGCTGCGCGCGGTGCGCCGCGAATTCGACGAAAAGGAAAAAGATCCGACGCGCCGCTGGTTTTTCGATCCCTTCGTGCCGGATCGCGTCTCCATCCCTGACGTCGCCCAACCGGGGGCTTTTCACGACGTCGCCTGGGAGAGCGTGGCGACCGATCAGCTGGCGCGCCACGCGAAATATTGGGAGCTTGCTCCCGGCGCCGCCTGGCATGGATTCACGCATGTCGAAAAAGGCTTCGCGATCACCGACCCGTGCAAGCTCACCTTGCTCACGCCAGGATTCGATCGCCGGACCGGCGCCTATGAGCCGCACGGAATACCTGCGCCGATCGTCGCGCAATATTTACGCGAGAACCGCGTGGTGCCGGAAAAGAATGACCTCAATTCACTCCTGTTTCTGCTTACGCCGGGTGTCGAATCGAGCAAGGCGGGAACGCTGGTCAGCGCGCTCGTCGCCTTCAAGCGACTCCACGACGACAACGCCTTGCTGGTCGATGTGATGCCTGAATTCGTGGCCAAACGGCCAAAGCGGTACGACGGCGCGCGCTTGCGCGATCTGTGCTCGGAGATGCACGCCTTTTTCCGCGATGCAAATGTCAGCGCCCTGCAGAAGGCGCAATTTTGCGCCGAACATTTGCCGGAAATGGTCATGACGCCGCGCGCCGCCGCGCGCCAGCTTGTGCGCAACAATGTCGACTATCTGCCCATCGACGAAATCGAGGGGCGAGTCGCGACCACGCTGTTCGTCATCTATCCGCCGGGCATAGCGACGATTGTTCCGGGCGAAAGGCTTTGCCAAAAAGCGCGGCCGATGATCGAATACCTCAAGACCTTCGAGCGTAGCGCGAATATTTTCCCCGGGTTCGAAGCCGAGATTCAGGGCCTCTATCGCGAAGCGGATGCGACGGGCGCCATTCGCTTCTACACCTATGTCGCGAGAGAACAGGACGGGCGATGACATGACCCTGCAAGACGTGGAAAACAACGGAGGCCCGGAAACCAACGGCGCCGCGGCGCGCGGCGTCGTCGTGCGGGCCTCCCGCGACTCCGATGTCGGCGCCATGCTGGCGATCTATCTTCACCATATTCGCCACGGCGTCGACCCTTCGCAACATCACGACATCGAGCCGCCCGATGCGGAGGACATCAAGCGTCGGCGCAAGAACATGCAAAAGCACAAATTGCCGCATCTCGTCGCCGATCTCGCGGGAGTGGTTGTCGGCTATGCGTATGCCGTGCCCTTCCGCAAGCGGCCCGCCTATCGCCATGTGGTCAAACATTCGATCTATGTGCATCACGAGCATCTGCATTGCGGCATAGGCCGGCTGCTTCTGCCCGCGCTGGTCGACGCCTGCGCCGCCTCCGGCTATCGTCAGATGATCGGCTATATCGACGCGGCCAACAGGCCGTCGATCCAGCTGCATGAGGCTTTCGGTTTCCGCCAGGTGGGCCGTCTTCCGTCGATTGGCTTCAAATTCGGTCAATGGACGGATTCGGTGATGATGCAGCGTTCGCTCGGGCTGGGCGCCACCACGCCGCCGGACGCGTTATGCTTTCCCGGGCGTCTTTAAGGAACAAAAGCAATGTGGCGAGGAGCTTGTCTTTTTTGCAATTTCGCGGCGCTTGCGCCAATCGCTGAAAATAAGCTGGCTTTCGCGATCCGCGATAAATTTCCCGTGCGGCCGTTGCACAGCCTGATACTGCCTAAGCGCCATGCCGGCGATATTTTCGAGACGACGCTTGATGAGCGGGAGGCCATGCACGAAATCGCCCAGCAATTGCGCGAAGAGATCATGCGTGAGGACGCCAGCGTTGGCGGTTTCAATTTCGGCTCCAACATCGGCGCGGTGGCAGGACAAAAAATCTTCCACGCCCACCTGCATTTGATCCCGCGCCGCGCGGGCGAGGAGCCGCCGCCGCCGGCGCGTTGAGCCCTATCGCTTTTCCTTACGACAGCAGATCCGCCGCTCTGTAGCCGGAGCGGATCGACCCTTCGATCGTCGCCGGCAGGCCTGTCGCCGTCCAATCGCCAGCAAGCAGCAGATTGCGCCATTGCGTCTGAGGCCCCGGGCGGCGCGCCTGCTGGCGCGGCGTGGCGGCGAAGGTCGCGCGCTTCTCCTTGACGATGCGAAATTGCGGCAATTGCGGCGGCAGGCCGGTCACGACCGCGACCTCGCCCCAAATGCGTCGGGCAAGATCGTCGGCCGCCTCGTCCATCAGCCGGTCGGCGCCGCTGATCGTCACCGACAGGCGGTCGTGGAAGGCGAACAGCCATTCGCTGAGCGAGCCCACCATGCCGAGCAGCGGCGGCAAGCCCTCGGGCGGCGGGATTTTGAAATGTGCGTTGAGAATGGCGCGAAATTCGTTCGGTGCGACCAGGCCGGGGATAAGCTCCGCCGCCGCCCAGGGCGGAACCGCCAGCACCATTTTGTCCGCATCGCCAAGTTCAACGGCCGCATCGCCGAAATTGAGACTTGCGGCGCGATCCTGCGCAAAGTCGATCCCGCGCAGCCGCGCGCCAAAGCGCACGTCGACGCCAAATTGATGTAGTGTTTTCAAGGCGGGATCGATAAAGGCCGGCCCCAACCCATCCTTGGCCACCATCGGGCGACAGGCGGCGCCGCCCGCGGCCAAGGTCTCGCGCAGCACGGCGCCGGCGAGCGTGGCGCTGGCCTCGAGCGGCTCGGTGTTGAGCGCCGAGAGCAGCACCGGGCGCCACAGCCGCTCGTAAAGCGGCCCTGAGCAGTCCATCGTCTCGCCGATGGTCTCCCTATCTTTCGCGCGGAGCAGCCGCGCCGCGCCGAGGTAGTCCGCCGGCTTGGTTCCCGGAACGCGGCGCGAAGACACGAAAATCCACCAGGGCAGCCGCGAGGCGTTGGGCCTGAGGCGCCAGCGCTCGCAGTTGCGCATATCGACGAAATCGAACACGCACTGCTCCGGCCCGACCAGCGCTTCGCCGGCGCCGATGCGAGTCGTGTAATCGCACGCGGCGGCGTTGCCCGAAAGCAGCAGGTGATTGCCGTTGTCGAGCGTCAGATCGAGCGTGGAATCGTAATAGGAGCGGCAACGCCCGCCCGCAATGCGCGCGGTTTCATAAAGCGCGACGCGGCGGCCCGCTTGCGCGAGCTTTATCGCGCAGGAAAGCCCGGCGAGTCCGGCGCCGACGATATGCGTGACCCCATTCATGCGCAAAGACCGCTCATGCGAAAGCGTAACGCAGCAGCGCCAGCACGACTTTCAGTTTTGAAGCCTGCACTTTTGCCCGCGGCGGCGCAAAACCCCGTACGCAAAGCCGGTCGAGAATCGAATGATACGCGGCGGCCATCAGCGCCGGCGCCTTCACGGCTCGCGCGGGGCTTGCGGCCAAAAGACGCTCCGCTTCCAGGTAATGTCCGCGCGCGACTTGCGCGACCTCCTCGCAAGCTTGCCCAAGACCATCGTGCGCCAGAACGGCCCTGGGCGCGAAATCGGCGATCCCCGCCGCGAGCAGCGCTTCGCGCGGCAGGTAGAGCCGGCCGCGTTCGGCGTCTTCGTCGAGATCGCGCAAAATATTGGTGAGCTGCAAGGCGCGGCCCAGATGATGGGCGAGCAGACGCGCGTCTTCGGGCAATTTCCCCGGAGGCGTCGCTTCGTCGACGAGGCCGAAGGCGCGGCTCGACAATCGCCCCACCGCGCTCGCCACATTGTCGCAATAGCGGTCGAGCGTCGCCCAATCGGGTGCGCAAATCTCCTGATCGACGTCCATTTCCATGCCGTCGATCACCGCCTCGAAATCGGCTCGCTCCAATCCAAAACGGCGCACCGGCTCGGCGAGCTGGGCGCAGCGCAGGCGGGTGCGCCCGGCGTAAAGCTCATCGAGGTCATGGCGCCATTCGGCAAGCTGGCGGCGACGCTCATCGCGATCACCGTTTTCGTCGGCGATGTCGTCCACGGCGCGGCAGAAAGCGTATATCGCGAACATAGCGTCCCGGCGCGCCGGCTCCAACACGCGCATTGCCAGATAAAACGAGCTCTTCTTCGCTGTCAGCTTCGGCTTTTGCGCCTCCGCCGCGCTCTGGGTCGCGCTCATGCGGCCCCTCCCGCTCTCCTGCGGGAGCCAAGGCGGCGCAGCAACGCGGCCGTCGCGCCGAGCGCGCTATTGAGCGCGAATTGCGCCTTGCCGGCGTGAACCCTTTCGCTCAGCGGATCGGCGACCGTGAGCCGTTTGGTCAGCGCTTCGGCGAGGGTCTGGATGGCGCCAACCTCCATGGCGAGGCGCGTGTCCGCGATCCGATCGGCGAAGGGGCGCGATTGCGCCAGAAGATGGTCTGTTTGCTGCGCCAGCGCCTTGAGCGCGGCGCGCAGCGGCGCCGGCGCCTTGGGCGAAGCCAGCATCTCCACGCCGGCGCCAAAAGCTTCGAGCGTGTCCAGCGGCAAATAGACGCGGTCGAGATTGCGGTAATCCTTTCCGCAATCTTGCAAATGATTGATGATTTGCAACGCCGCGCAGAGCGCGTCATTGAGGCCCCAGGTTTCGCGCGCGCTTTCGCCATGCACGTCGAGCACGAAGCGCCCGACCGGCATCGCCGAATAGCGGCAGTAATCGATAAGGTCGTCCCAATCCTTGTAGCGCAGCTGCGTCACATCGCGGCGGAAGGCGGTCACGAGATCGCGGGCGTGTTGAGGCGAAAGCCCGCGCTCTTGCAGCGCCGCGCGCAGGCGTGCCGCCGCGGGCTCGTCCGGGCCTTGGCCCAGCAGCGCCGCCTCCAGCCGGTCGAGCAGAGCGAGCTTGGCCGCGGGCTCAAGAGTCGGGTGGTCGGAAATATCGTCCGCCGCGCGCACGAAATCGTAAAAGGCGAGAATCGGCGCCCGATGGCGCTGGGCGATCAGCGCCGACGCGACCGGAAAATTCTCGTCCCGATGGGTCTTGCCCGAAGACGCCTCGGCTATGTCGATCGTGCTGGCGCCGTTCATGGTTCAAAATCCTGCCCACTGGCGGGCGCTTGATAGCGGCCCTTCCAGGCGCCGCCGCGCCCGTTCATATGTTGGCGCGCCGACTCCAGGATGAACCACGTATAACAGGCGGCGACCAGGGGCAAGGCGAGCGCGTCGGGTCGCGAGAGGCCATAAAAGCGCAGCGACGGCATATAGGCTTGAGCCATCAACAGATAAGCGACCAGCGCGGCGTCGCGCGCGGGCGCTTCGCCAAGGACGGCGATCAATGGCGGCGCGAGGTAGACGACGATCATGCTGAGGATCGCGCCAAAAAGCCGCAGCGGCGAATAGTTTAGCTGCGCGTATGCCGAGCGCGTAACCATGCGCTCTATGTCCTTGAATCCGGGATAGGGCCGCAGGCTGTGCACGGCGTCGGTGAGTCCGAGCCAGATGGGTCCCTGGTGTTTCATCAGCGCGCCCAGCGCGCAATCGTCGATCAGCGCGCCGCGAATGGCGGCGAGTCCGCCCGCCCGCGCCAGCGGCTCAGGCCGGACCAGCATCACCCCGCCGGCTGCGGCTGCGACGCGGCTTTTGGGGTCGTTCACCCTGGCGAAAGGGTAGAGCATCTGAAAGAAAAACACGAATGCCGGCACGAACCAGCGCTCCGCCGCGCTCTCGCAGCGAAGTTTGACCATCAGCGAGGCGAGAACGGTTTTCCGAGCGAGGGCGCCGGTTGCGAGGCGCTCCAGCGCGGCGGGGCCAAAGGCGATGTCGGCGTCGCAAAACAGCAGGAAATCCGGGGCCTTGGGCCGGCTGCGCACGTGATCGAAGCCGCGCTGCATCGCCGCGAGCTTGCCGGTCCAGCCGCAGGCGGGGCCCTCCGTGGTCAGCACGGTCAGCCGCTCGGCGGCGTCTCGGGCGGCGGCGCAGGCCCTGGCGGCCTCGGCGGTGTCGTCCGTGCTTTGGTCGTCAACCAGCACTATATCGAGTCGCCCCGAAAACTCCTGGGCCAGCAGCGAAGAAAGGCATTGCCCGATGACATCCGCCTCGTCGCGCGCCGGAATAATGGCCGTGACCGTGACCTCGACGGGCGCCGGCGCGCCGGGCGGCGCGAAATTGCCGTCCCGTTCGGTCAACCGCCAGAAGCCGCCATGAAAAACAATTAGATAGAACCAGACGGCGAGTCCGGCGAAAGCGAAAGACATCAGAATCATGCGCATCGCGAGGGTTTGAAGGGAAGATTTTGGGCGGGCGAAGGTCTCTATAACCCAGAGAGAGGCAAAATACTCCGCCCTCCTCCAATCGGCTGCCCAGAAACTTGGTTCTAAAAGACGGGGATGTTGCCTTTATCGGGCAAAGCCCGCTATTCCACACCGACCGATCGGCCCGGAGAAACGCGGCGCATGGACAGATCACCCGCCTTCATGGCGCCCGCCCGCTCCAGGGCGGGCAAACACCTATGAGCGATTCCAAAAGGCCCAACCTCAAGGACGCCAGCCCCAAGGATCTGGATCCTCGGGACTGGGAGGCGTTTCGGGCCGAGGCCCATGGCGCGCTCGACGCGATGATCGACCATATTCGCGACGTGCGCGAGCGCCCCGTTTGGCGCCCTGCGAACGAGGAGGCCAAGGCCTTTTTTCGCCGGCCGCTGCCGCTCGATGGCCGGGATTTCGCGGACACGCTGGCCGATTTCGAGCGTTACATAAAACCCTTCGCAATTGGCAACACGCATCCGCTGTTCATGGGCTGGGTGCAGGGCGCGGGCACGCCGGTGGGCATGATCGGCGAGATGTTGGCGGCCGGACTCGACTCCAATTGCGGCGGCCGCAACCATATCGCGCTCGACGTCGAGCGCCAGATCGCGCTTTGGATGGCGCAGGCCTTCGGCTTTCCGCCCGACGCCTCCGGGATTTTCGTCACCGGCGCGTCGATGGCCAATTTCCTGTCGCTGCTGGTGGCGCGCGAGCGCGCCGCGAGCGGTCGCAACGTGCGGCTCAACGGTCTCAGCGCGCTCGATTCGATGCTGGTCGCTTACGCTTCGCGCGAGGTGCATAATTGCGTGCGTCAGGCGATGGAGCTTTCGGGTCTCGGGGCGCGACACTTGCGCTTGATCCCCTCGGACGAGCGCCGCGCCATGCGCGTCGGCGACCTTGTCCACGCCATCGCCGCTGACCGCGCGGCGGGGTTTACGCCTTTCCTCATTGTCGGCACGGCCGGCACGGTCGACACTGGCGCCATCGACGATCTCGACGCCTTGGCGGATGTGGCGCGGGAAGAAGACGTTTGGTTCCACGTCGACGGCGCCTTTGGAGCCCTGGCGGCCCTGTCGCCTGCACTCAAACCCTTGGTGAAGGGACTAGAGCGAGCCGACAGCATCGCCTTCGATTTCCATAAATGGCTGCATGTCCCTTACGACGCCGGTTTTTTTCTGGTGCGCGACCCGGAAATGCACCGGCGCGCCTTTAAGGCCGACGCCGCCTATCTGTCTCGCGCGCCGCGCGGTCTCGCCGTCGGCGAAACCTGGCCCTGCGATCTCGGCCCCGACCTTTCGCGCGGTTTTCGCGCGCTTAAGACCTGGTTTACCATCGAGACCTTCGGATCGGAGTTGCTCGGCGCCTGCATCGAACAGACCTGCCGCATGGCGCGCAGACTGGAGAAGGCGATCGAGGCTTCGAAAAGCTTTGTCATGCGCGCCCCGGTGACTCTGAACATCGTTTGCTTCGCCGCGGCCGACGACGCCGATGGCGATCTGGCGCGGGAGATCGTCATGGAACTGCATGAAAGCGGCGAGGCGGCGCCGTCTCTGACCATTCTCGACGGTGTTCCGGCCATCCGCGCGGCGATCATCAACCACCGCACCCATGAAGCCGATATCGACAAATTCATGGAGCTGCTGGAGGCGACGCTGCGGCGGGCGCGCCGCGAGCCTCACGAAGTCGAGCAAATAGCCGAGGCGCCAAAGGGTCCGGGCCGCACGCGCCTATCGCAGGATTGACGAAGGCGCGCGGCCGTTTGTGAGGAAAAGTCGGTGTATCAACACTCCTATCATCGCGAAGACGAGCTCGCAAAACAGCATTCGCTCATCATCGCGCGTCCGCTTGGATTGCTGGTGACGAATGGTTCCGAGGGGCTGACGGCCAATCCGATTCCGTTTCGACTCCATCCCTCCCTCTCGAAGTTCGGCGTTTTGCGGGCGCATATCGCGCGGGCGAATCCACTTTGGCGCGACGCTCCCGGTCTTCGCGAGGGGCTTGTCGTGTTTCAGGGGGTCAACGCCTACATCTCGCCGTCCTGGTACGCCACGAAGCGCGAGACCGGAAAGGTCGTGCCGACATGGAATTACGTCTCGGTGCACGCCTATGGCCCTATCCGAGTGATCGAGGACCGCGAATGGTTGCGTCGACAGATCGACGATCTGACGGCGGCCCATGAGTCCGGCCGCCCGGCTCCGTGGTCCGTCGACGACGCGCCGGCCGAGTTTATCGATCAAATGCTGCCAGCTATCGTCGGAATCGAGATCGAGATTTCGCGCATTGAAGGCAAATGGAAAGCTAGCCAGAATCGTGCGGTCGAGGATCGGGCCGGCGTAGCCGCCGGTCTGCGCGCCGCCGGCGACGGGCGCTCGCTAGGCATGGCCGCTTTGGTCGAGCAGGCGAAGAAGACCTGACCCCCGCCCGCGCGAACGCCCAACCCCGGGCGACGCGGAATTCACCTTGCGGTTACGCGAAAGTTGCTTCATGAAGAGAGATTGAGCCAATTGACGCGAGGCGCGTCCGGCGCGGCGCGGCGGAAGTTTTCAGGGTGCGGGAGCAGGACTTGATCGGGAGGGATCAGCCCGCCGAAGGCGAGGGCATGGTCGAAACCGCCCACCGCGCGCTCCTAGGCGCGGCGGTTGCGCCCGGCGTCGTTTCCCCGGCAGTCCCCGGATTCGCCCTTTCCTCGCCGGCGCATTGCGCTCGCGAGGGCGACCATATCTACGCCGCGCTCGATCTTGGCACCAACAATTGCCGCCTGCTGATAGCCAAGCCCGAGCGCCGTCCGCGCCGGCGCGATGGCGAGATGCTGCGCGTGGTGGACGCTTTTTCCCGCATCGTGCGGCTCGGCGAAGGCCTCGGACGCTTTGGGCGTATTAGCGAAGAGGCGATCGAACGCACGCTTAAGGCGTTGGAAATCTGTCGCGACAAAATGCAGGCGCGCGGCGTCACGCGCGCGCGCCTCGTCGCGACCCAGGCCTGTCGCGGCGCCAGCAACGGCGACGAATTCACCGCCCGCGTGCTCCAGCAGACTGGGCTGCAACTCGAAATCATCGACCGCGAGACCGAGGCGCGTTTCGCTGCGCGCGGCTGCGGCGCCCTGGTGGATCGAGACTCAGACAGCGTTCTTCTGTTCGATATCGGCGGCGGCTCGACGGAACTCGTATGGCTCGCCCGCCAGCCGGGCGAGCAGGGCGGGCCGCTGGAGCTGTGCGACTGGACCTCGCTGGAGCTTGGCGTCGTAACTCTGGCGGAACACTTTGGCGGCAGGAGCGTGAGCGCTGCGGCTTTCAAGGCGATGACTGACTTTGCCCGACGCGCGCTGGCGCCCTTCGCGCAGGAGATGGCGCGGCATCGCCGTTGTGCGCGTTTTCATTTGCTCGGCACCTCGGGCACGGTGACGACCCTCGCCGGCGTCCATCTGGGTCTGGAGCGTTACGACCGCTGGCGCGTCGATGGGCTGTGGATGTCTGACGAGGACGCGTCGCGGGCGATCGCGCGGCTGCGCGCCATGAACTTCGACGAGCGCGTCGCCAATGGCTGCATCGGCCCGCAGCGCGCCGATCTGGTGCTTGCGGGCTGCGCCATCTTCGAGGCGATCCGCGAGGTTTTCCCGGCCGAGCGCACCCGCATCGCCGACCGTGGTCTGCGGGAGGGGATGTTGCTCGAGCTAATGGAAGCCGACGGCGTGTTGCGGAGCGGTCGGGAGCGGCCTTAGTCGGTCCTTGGATCGAGTTGAAGGGTCGCCATCGATCGGGGGAGAGTTTTGGCTCCGAGCTTTATATGCAACTGAATTGAACGTCACGCGCCTTGCTTGCGCTTTGCTCCAACGACCAGAAGGAACAGCGCGAAGGCGCCTTTCCCAGCCGATCAATGAGCGTCACTCCACGCGCTGAAAGTGCTCGAACACCAGCCGTGCCGTCGCCTTGTTGACGCCCGGCGTTTTCTCGAGGTCTGTGAGCGCCGCGCCGGCGATCGCCTTGGCCGAGCCAAAGGCGAGGAGCAGAGCGCGTTTGCGCGCGGGACCGATCCCGGCGATTTCGTCGAGCGGATTGGTCGTGAAAGCTTTCTTGCGCTTCGCGCGATGCGTGCCGATCGCGAAGCGATGCGCCTCGTCGCGCAGTCTTTGCACGAAATAGAGCGCCGGATCATGCGGCGGCAGCCGGAAAGGCTCGCGGCCTTCGACAAAAAACGTCTCGCGCCCGGCGTTGCGGTCGGCGCCCTTGGCGATTCCTACGACGGCGACGCCGGCGGCGCCTGACGCTGCGAGCGTCTCGCGCGCGACGTCGAACTGCCCGCGCCCACCGTCGATCAGCACGAGGTCGGGCTTTGATGGAAAGGCCTCCGCGTCGCTCTCAGCATCGCCCTCTTTCGCAAGCCTCGCGAAACGGCGCGTCAAGACCTGCCGCATCATCGCGTAATCGTCACCGGGCGTGATCGCCTCGCCGGCGATGTTGAAAGTGCGATAATGCGCCTTCATGAAACCAGCCGGTCCGGCGACGATCATCGCGCCAATCGCCTGGGCGCCGCCGGTGTGCGAATTGTCATAGACTTCTATGCGACGCGGAGCCGTGGGCAGCCCGAACAGCGCGCCAAGCGCGGCGAGCAGTTTTTCCTGGCTCGCATCTTCGGCGAGCTTGCGCCCCAGCGTCTGGCGCGCGTTGGTCAGCGCATGTTCGACAAGTTCGCGCTTCTCGCCGCGCTGGGGCGTCGCGACTTCGACGCGGCGTTTCGCCCGCACATAAAGCGCGTCCGCCAAAACCTCCTGGTCTTCGATTCTGTGCGACAGCAGCACCAGGGGCGCGGACGGGTGCTCGCCGTAAAATTGCGCCAGGAAGGCGGCCAGCACCTCCTCTTCCGAAAGGCTTTGATCGGCGCGCGGAAAATAGGCGCGATTGCCCCAGTTCTGAAAGGCGCGAAAGAAAAACGCCTCGATGCAAAAGCGGCCGGCGTCCTTGGCGATGGCGAAGACGTCGGCCTCTTCGACCGAGCGAGGGTTGATTCCCTGCGCGCCCTGAATCGCCGACAGCGCCGAAATGCGGTCGCGCAATCTCGCCGCGCGCTCGAATTCCAGCCGCTCAGCAGCCTGCATCATCTCGGCGGCGAGCCGCTCGCGCACGCTGCGGCTCTTGCCGGTGAGGAAATCCTTGGCCTCGGCGACCAGCTCCTCATAATCGGCGATCGAGATTTCGCCGGTGCAGGGGCCGGCGCAGCGTTTGATCTGATAGAGTAGACAAGGCCGCGTGCGGTTCTCGTAAAAGGAATCCACGCAGGAGCGCAACAGAAAGGCGCGCTGCAACGCGTTGAGCGCGCGATTGACCGCCCAGACGCTGGCGAAGGGGCCGAAATAATCGCCTTTGCGCGCCCGCGCGCCGCGGTGCTTGGTGATTTGCGGCGCCTCGTGATCCCGAGCGATCAGAATATAGGGGAATGACTTATCATCGCGCATCAGCACGTTGAAGCGCGGCTTCAACTGCTTGATGAGATTGGCCTCGAGCAGCAGCGCGTCGGTCTCGGTCTCGACGGAGATGAACACCATGTCGGCGGTGGCGGCGATCATCCGCGCGATGCGGTTCACATGGCCGGCGAGGCGCGTATAGCTCGCCACGCGCTTCCTCACATTCTTGGCCTTGCCGACATAAAGCACCTCGCCGTTCGCGGCGATCATGCGATAGACGCCGGGACCGTTGGGCGCGTTCTTCCAATGGCTCTTGATCAGCGCGACGCCGCGCTTGACGCTCTCGGGCGCATCCAGCTCTGGCATGAGATCGACGCCGGAGCTCTCCTCCAGCGCGAAATCTTCGTCGTCCTCAGGGATGTCATCCTGAAGCGGGGCGTCCTTGGGCCTGTCGGGCGAAATCATGACGGCAGATTTAGGCGCGCCGAGTTGGAATGGGAAGGGCGGAGCGCGCCCCCTACTCCGCCGCCCGCAACGCCTCCACCCGGCACGAGCAGGCGTCGAGCTCGCGCGTCACCGCCGCCAGCTCTTCGTCGTGGATGCCTTGCCGCAGCAGATGCTCGTATGTGTTGCGCACATAAGCGGGATTGTCGCCGAAGGCGCCGCGCGCGCCCGAGACGAGGCGGGTGATTTCCTCGACCGGCAGGCGCCCGGCGTATTGCGGATGCGCGCGGTCGACCACATAGGCCAGCGCCGAGACCTGGGCGCCTTCGGAAAACTCTACGGTCAGGGTCTTTTCCAGATAGACCGAGGTCACGAGCTCGCGTTCGCGCAGGTAGGCCAAGGTCGCCTCGCGTAAACTCCCCGCGACCCGGAAGGCCACGCCCTGGCAGGAGCCGCCGTGATCCAAGCCCAGCACTAGCCCGGGCCGCTCCGGCGTGCCGCGGTGCACATGCGAGAAAATGCACAGCGAGCGGTGATAGCCCTGAACGTGGGCCAGCGCGCTCTCCAAAAAGTCGAAGCCCGGGCGCCACATCAGCGAGCCATAGCCGAACACCCAGAAATCGCCGTCGCGCCGCCGGTTTTCGTGTTTCTCCCGCATCGAAGCCGCTGCCCCGCCTCTCGTTCCCGCCTCGCGGATTCGCCGCGGCGTCGCAAAGCATATTCCCGCCGCGATGGTTTCCAATGTCTTAACGGGCGCCCCACCCCTCGCGCGGGCGGCTTCCCACAACATATTGACCCGAAAACCTTGCAATCGCCATCCTTTTGTGGCGCTCATGCGGTTATGAAGTTCCAACGCCTGCGCCTTCTGGGCTTCAAGAGTTTTTGCGAAGCCACCGACTTTCTGATCGAACCGGGTCTCACCGGCGTGGTCGGGCCGAACGGCTGCGGCAAATCCAATCTCGTCGAGGCCCTGCGCTGGGTCATGGGCGAAAATTCCTATAAGAACATGCGGGCGTCGGGGATGGACGACGTCATCTTCTCGGGCGGCGGCTCGCGCCCGGCGCGCAACCTCGCCGAGGTTGCGCTGGTGCTCGACAACTCCTCGCGCACGGCGCCGGCGGTCTTCAACGATTCCGAGACGATCGAAGTGACCCGCCGCATCGAGCGCGAACAAGGCTCGGTCTACCGGGTCAACGGCCGCGAAGTGCGCGCCCGCGACGTGCAACTGCTGTTCGCCGACGCCTCCACCGGCGCGCGTTCGCCCGCGCTCGTGCGCCAGGGCCAGATCGGCGAGATCATCTCGGCCAAGCCGCAGGCGCGGCGGCGCATTTTGGAGGAGGCGGCGGGCGTCGCCGGCCTGCATTCGCGCCGTCACGAGGCGGAGCTGCGTCTCACCGCCGCCTCGGAGAATCTGACCCGGCTGGAGGATGTGCTGAAGCAGGTCGACAGCCAGGCCGACAGTCTGCGCCGACAGGCGCGGCAAGCCGGGCGCTATCGCCAGATCGCCGCGCAAATCCGGCAGAACGAGGCGTTGGCGGCGTTGATCAACTACCGTGCCGCCAGCGAGCAGCTGGCGCAGGCCGAGCACAAATTGGAACAGGACGCCGCCCTTGTCGCGCAGCACACGCTGGAGCAGGCGCGAACGGCGCGGGAGCAGGCCGTCGCCGCGCATGAGCTGCCGGCGCTGCGCGAAAAGGAGGCCGAGGCCGGCGCCGCGCTGCATCGGCTGATCGTCGCTCGCGACGCGCTCGACGGCGAAGAAAAACGCGCCGGCGAGCGCATCAACGAGTTGACCCGCCATATCGAGCAGTTCAGTCGCGATCTGGAGCGCGAACGCGCGCTGATCGAAGACGCGGCCGAGGTGACGCAGCGGTTGGAGGAGGAGCGCGGCGAGCTTCTGGGCGCCGATTCGGAAACGCAAGACCGCGAGCGCGCGGCGCGCGAGGCGGTCCAGCGGATCGAAGCGGCGCTGGGCGCCACGGAGGCCGAACTTGCAGGCGCGCAGGAAAGTCTCGCCTCGGTAAACGCCCGTCGCAACACGCTGGAGGCCTCGCTTGCCGAGGAAAACCGTCGCCATGCCCGTTTCGACGCCGAACTCACGCGCGTCGAGACCGAATTCGCGCTGATCGCCGGCGAAGGCGGCGGCGCGCAGGAACTCGCGCGGCTCGAACAGGCGTTCCTGATCGCCGAAGAAGCGGTCGAACTGGCCGATCTTGCCGCGCAACAACGCGAAGACGCCCATAAAGGGGCGCGCGAAGCCGAAGTCGCGGCGCGGGCGCCGCTGGAGGCCGCCGAGCGGCGGGCGCAGCGGTTGGAGACCGAGGTGCGCACGCTGGAAAAGCTGTTGCAATCGGGGTCCGGCGGGCTCTGGGCGCCGGTGCTGGAGCAAATCACCGTCGCCAAGGGCTACGAGACCGCGCTTGGCGCCGCGCTCGGCGACGATCTCGACGCCTCCGCCGAAACCTCCGCCCCGGCGCATTGGGCTCTGACCTCCGGTGAGAGCGACCCCAAGTTGCCGCCCAATGTGCGGCCTCTGAGCGAGGTGGTCGAGGCGCCTCCCGCGATGGCCCGGCGGCTAAGGCAGATCGGCGTCGTGCTGCGCAATGAAGGCGCTAGCTTGCGCCCGCTCCTCGCGCCCGGCCAGCGGCTTGTTTCGAAGGAAGGGGATCTTTGGCGCTGGGACGGCTTTACCCAGGCCGCCGAGGCGCCGACCGCGGCCGCTCGACGCCTCGTCGAAAAAAACCGGCTCGGCGATCTGCGCAAGGAAGCGCTGATCGCCAGGGCGCAGGCCGACGAAGCCAACGAAGAGGCGCAACTTGCGCGCGAGGCGGCGCGCGAAGCCTCCATGATGGAGGGCGAGGCGCGCGAGGCGCAACGGCGCGCGCGCGCCAGTCTGGACGAGGCGAGAGCGCGCCATGGAGCCGCGGAACGCCGCTACGCACAAATCGCCCAGAGGCTTTCGGCGTTGGAGGAAGCCAAGGCGCAAACCCTCGCCAACCGGGACGAGGCGGCGCAAAAGCGCGACGCCGCGCTTGCCGCGCTCGACGCGCTCGATGAGCCCGCCTTTCTCGCTGGCGCGCTGGAGAGTCTGCGCTCCAAGGCGTTGGCGGAGCGGGCGCAAGCCAGCGAAGCGAGAGCCGCTCTCGCCGCGCTGGGTCATGAGGTCGGCGCGCGCGCGGCGCGTCGGGCCGCGATTTTGCGCGAGAGCGCCTCCTGGATGGAGCGCCGCGACAAAGCTCAGGACCGCATCGGCGAGCTTGAGGAGCGACTGGAGGCGGCAAGACTCGAACAGGAAGAGCTCGCCGAAGCGCCGCAGACCTTCGTGCATCAGCGCCGCGCCCTTATCGCGGCGATCGAGGTGGCGGAAGCTGGTCGGCGCGAGGCCGCCGACGCGCGCGCGCTCGGCGAAACCCGCCTCGCCGACAGCGACCGCGCCGCGAGAAGCGCGCTCGAAGCGATGAGCGCCGCCCGGGAGCAGAAGGCCCGCAGCGAGGCGCAGCTGGAGGCCGCCCGCCAACGCGCCGCCGACATCGATCACGCGATCGCCCAGGAGTTGGAGACCACGCCGCAGGCGTTGATCGCGCTGGCGGGCGTCGCGCCGGGGGCCGAGCTTCCCGCGAGTCTTGAGATCGACCGCCGGCTGGAGGCGCTGCGCGCCGACCGCGAGCGGCTGGGCGCCGTCAATCTGCGCGCCGAGGACGAACTCGCCGAGGTCGAGGCCGCCCAGGGCAGAATGTTCGCCGAGCGCGACGACCTCGCCGAGGCGATCAAGAAACTGCGCGCCGCCATCGCCAGCCTGAACAAGGAGGGGCGCGAGCGGCTGCTTGCCGCCTTCGACAAGGTGAACGCCCATTTCAAGGAGCTCTTCACGCTGCTGTTCGACGGCGGCACGGCGGAATTGCAGCTCGTCGAAAGCGATGATCCGCTGGAGGCCGGGCTCGACATTCTCGCTCGCCCGCCCGGCAAGAAGCCGGTGACCATGACGCTGCTGTCCGGCGGCGAACAGGCGCTGACCGCGATGTCGCTCATCTTCGCGGTGTTCCTGACCAATCCTTCGCCGATCTGCGTGCTGGATGAGGTGGACGCGCCGCTCGACGACGCCAATGTCGAACGTTTTTGCGATCTGCTCGACGCGATGAGCAAGAAGACCGACACACGCTTCGTCGCCATCACCCACAACCCCATCACCATGGCGCGCATGGACCGGCTGTTCGGCGTCACTCAGGCCGAACGCGGCGTCTCGCAACTGGTCTCGGTTGATCTCGCGCAGGCGGAGCGGTTTTTGCTGGCGAGTTGAGAGGAGCGGATTTGAATTGATGAGCGGTCAGCGCCCGAGCGTCAACGCAAAACCTGCACGGTTGGCGCGACCGGAATCTGCGAGATCGACGTGTTGAGCGCGATCAATTGCGTCAACAGGCCAAGGATACGCTTGGTGTTTACCGCGCCCTCCTGCGGCACGCAGTAGAATTTCCCTTCGAAAAATTCGCTCACGAAACAGCCGACGACGGCGCCTTCCTCGACGACGAACAACTGGTCGTCGCTAAACGGCGGGTGGTCGATCGCCTCCGCGCTGGAGAGTTTGATCCTTGCCGCCTCTCCCCCCGCGACGATCCGTCCAAGAAATTTGAAGATGGCGAAAGCGGAGCGCGGCATAATAAGGAGTTCGACACGTTGGCCTTCGCGGCCAAGAAAACTCACGACGCGATTGTCGCGCGAAGTGGTCCCGTCGCCGCAGATGGGCGCGTTGCCTGCGGGCGGAGCGCTCGACGATCTATAAATCTTACTATAGCACAGACGCCATTGCTGCGGCTCGGCCTGTTTGCCATCGCTCTTAGCCGTAGCATCCGTCAGATTGATGGTAATGGTCTTACTGGCGTCAGTCTTACTGGCGCCGCCGCGCTTTTGAATGGGTTCGCTCGACAGGCCATATTCCATCGCAAGGCGCACATATTTTTGAAAGTCGCCGAAACTGGGATCGAGCGGATCGTTTCGCAATTCGCGTCTTTTGCCGCCGCGTTCTTCGATCAGCTTGTCCGTGAACAGATAAAACAACAATTCTCGCGCAATTCCCTGCTGTGTGAAAAACTCAAGGGTGCGAGGCTCCACCTCCGACAACAAACCGTTATAAAACTCCTTCGTCTCCGACGGAGTGACCTGGAAGTTGGTCGAACCGTTCATCGTCACCGAGTTAGCGGTATAGCCACTGCCGCCGAGTGGATTGCCGCCGAAAATACTCTCGCTTTGCAAAGTATTGCTCGCAACGCTTGTGGCCAGGGGAATGTGCGGTCCCAGGATGATCGACGGCAAGCCGACCGTCGCACCCGCGGTGGTCGAACCGGTGATCTGCCCCATTTGAACGAAACTCAATGGCTCGGCGCGGCTGGCTCGCAGGATGTTCGTGAAGATCATCTGGTCGCGCGACTCCGCCGCGGCGACGTCGTAACGGTCGATCCGCTGCTGGAAATGATCCGTAGCAGCGCAACCCCAGATCAACAACGCCGCAGCCACGAGAAAAAGACGCAACGTCGCCATTTCACCCTCACTCGAACAATTACCTGCGTCGTCAGGAGCTGACATGCCCTAAGTCGAGCCTTAGGGGAAGATTATCCATATTGGCGAACGTTTGAAAGCGTGATCTCCACGCTGTCGTCATTCGTCGCCGTCCCACCGGGCTCCGCGCGCTCTCACCCGGGCTTGTTTAGATTGCGTTCAGGCGGTGTCTATGTCCGACTCGACGATTTGAACATTTGCCGCGCGCGCGCCTATCTCATACAGCAGTGAAATCGCGTCGGGATCGTCGAAGCGACGAATCTGCGCAACTTCGCGCGGGGTTACAGAAATGCCGAGCACGTCCTTCAGCCAGTCGCTTTCAAGCTTCACATCGTAGCGCAGAAAACGAAATTGGGCGCCAAATGGTGGCTCCGTGTCGGTAAGATCGCCGATCTCCGAATTAATCGGCCAGCGGGCGCCTCCGGCGCCTAGCCACGACATCAGCGATAAGGTGAGTTGTTGATTTTCCGAAATCTGCTGAACAAGTGAGAGCAGCGCGATCGTCACGGAACTCCCGCGCCGCAAATCGGCCGCGTTCAAGCGCACGCGGTACGAGCCGGTGCCCACCGAGACAACCGTCAATTTAGCGACTCCAAGGCCCCATCCGATTCGATGACAGGGCATTACCGTTGCGAGCAGCAGCGCCAGGGAGGGATCGTTGTGAGGCGTCAATCCGCCGTCGACGAAAAGCGCCGCCGGCTCGCCTTCGACAATTTGAATTTCCTGCGGGTTGAAGTAATGCGGCGCGGCCGTGCTAGCTCGCACAATATTAGCGAGCGAATAATGCCTATTGCCGATAAAGGAGCCGTCGCTCGGCGTTTCCCAATATTTCGCGCGCGGATTATTGGTCAAAATCCAAGCGCCGCCCGCGTCGATCCGCTTGAGCATGACGCCAAGTCCGGTCTGAATATCCGGCGAGTCGAGACAGCGATCGCCGAGAATGCCGGCTATCTCCCTGCGCAGGGCCTCGGCGTCGAATTTCGCCTGCCAAAAGGGCAGGCGAAAAAATGGTTTGCGGAAAATTCGCGGCCCGAGCCGAAAATAGAAATCCCGGATCTCCGTCGCCGAGTAGCCTAGCGCCAAGCCCGTCGCGACAATGGCGCCGGTTGAAGTTCCGCCGATGAAATCGAAATAATCGCACAATCGGATGGCGCGGCCGGCCTTCTCGGCGAGAAGCGCTTCGAAACGCGCGATGAAGGCGAGCGCGACGACGCCGCGCACGCCGCCGCCGTCGATCGACAGAATCCTCTTGCGGCCCGCGCCGAACAAGTGCCGGTCCCGCGCGCAAGTCGCGTTTGGATCACACTTGGGCGGCGCGCTGACCATCGGCCCCTATCGTTGTTGGGCGCCCCTTCGCAGGGCGCGCCCGCGCCAATCACCATTGCGCAGGTCATGCGCCGCGCGCAAGCGCGGCGCTGTTACCCCGAGGGAACTCTTCACTCGCGTTGAAACCGCAGCAGCTCTTGCCCAAATCGAATGGGAACTGCGCCCGAACTGGTCGCTCCACCTCCGGTAATACGTGAGGTGAAGACGCCCACGACCTTTCCCTCCGAATTGAACACGGGGCCGCCGCTGTTTCCGGCGCCGGTTGAGTTGATGCTAAGTTGAAGCAACTCGCCGTACTCCGCCGCGGTGGTTATACGGTTGTCGCTGGTGAGCTTCGGCGCGACGAGCGAGACAATTCCCTCAGTGATGAACGGTTTCGGCACTTCTTCTTCAAGCACCTTTACTCGCCCTTTTTGTATCTGCTCCCTGTACATGAACGTCTTCTCGGCAATTCCGGGAAATCCGAGAACGAACACAGTTGAGCCAACCGCAACGATGGGAGGATCGTCCTTCGAAGGCTCCTTCGCGAGAATTACGGCCTTCAATCTCTGAGGCGTGTCGACTTTTAACAACGCGGTGTCGGTGTCGCTAGCCCGAACGAGACTGGCGTTCACGCTGGTTACCGTGTTGGGGAAACGAACCTCGAAAATATCGTTGCGTCCCGCAAACACGCGTCTGTCATTCTTAGACGCGTCCGGCGCCTTTCCGCGCCCCCAGGTATAGGCCTCGTTAGGCGTGAAGATGTAGCCGCCATCGGTCGGCGCCCAACGCGCGGCGTCTGCGTAGTCATTAAGATCGATGCGCTGAGGTTTCCTTAACTTAGTGCTTTTGGATTTCAGTCCGCCCTTGTACTCCCATAGCCAGCCGAAGTGGTCGGTGTCGTTTGAATCATAAAAGGGCTCGGTCCAGCCAGCTGCCAGATGCCTGGCCGTCAGAAGATAACCGTGCTCCTCGACGACAAATGCGGTGCCATTCATCTCTCCCATGACAGCCACATTCGTCCGTTCGCTGTCGTCGAGAGTCAGCCAGGGAACGATCTTGGTTTCCCCATCGACGACGACTCGCACGTAATCCCTTAGCGTCTCTTTATTGTAAAGGGAGGTTTGATGGAAAACCGGCTTGCCCGTCTGTTGGTCATAAAGGCGCCACTGGATTCGAAGACGCGCCGTAGCGTTCCCGAAATCCTGAACAATTTGCTGTGCGCCAACGCCGATACGGCCCCTCAACGCGCTTTCCGTCGCCTCTACATCCCGCTCGCTTCTGCCCGCCAGCTCCGCTTCCCGCGCCGCTGTTTCAACGCGAATACGCTGGATCTCAGCCTGTTCCGCCTGCTCGTTCTTGATTTCACGCCAGTAAAGCAAGCCTCCTACGCCGATGGCGAGGATGGCGAGGCCGGCTAGCGCCATGATCCCAACTCTCGTCGTCTTGCTCCGCTCCTGCTGTATCTCTCGCATCAGCGTTTCTTTGCCGATACCAGAGGGAGGAGGAGGCGACGCCGATCTCGCATCTGCGCCCGCCGGGGATCTCGCCGTGTTCACGCCGGGCGCCTCTGCAGTCCATGCATTCGCGGCAGGCGGGGTAGCCGTTGTCGTAGTCGCGCCGAGGTCCACGGTTCGAGTCGCTGCGTCGCTCGGCAAATCAATGACGCGCGTACGCTGACCCAGATTAGCGGGCCGCGGCTGCACATCGAAGATAAGGTTTGGGCCGTTGGCGCCCAGACTTATCCTGTCTTGCGGCAACAGCTCCTTCTCGTCGGAAAGGCGTTCGCCATTGAGAAACGTGCCGTTGCTGCTTTTGTTGTCGAGCAGTCGAAACGAAATTTGCTCCCCGTCGTCGATTTTAATCGTCGCGTGGCGCCGACTAACCACGTCGTCGCGAACAGGGTCGAAGGCGATGTCCGACGCCGGATCGCGACCCAAACTGAGTTCCGTCTTTTCTGCTAAGGGAAATTGTTCGATCTGGTTCGCTTTCGCGCCCGTCACATGTTGGATGACAACTCGATAAACCGACTTGCTCGCCATGACCGCCCCTCGAAACTGCCTCAGCTTTCTACGCTTACAGACCACGCCTCGCGAGAGGCCATGTCCGCGAGCTTGATTGAGATGATAGCTTTAGAGTATCGTTCCGAGCAAGCCCCCTGGATAGTCGATTTCCTCTTTTCCGAGAGGCGGCCGGTCGGCGGAAAGTCTTTCACCGAACCGGATCGGCGGAGGGGCGCCGTTTTGGGAGTAACCCGAGCCCAAGCGGCAGTTTGTCGAGCTGTGTTAACACTCATGTCCCATGATGTTTTTCTGAGCTATTCACGAAAAGACCAGCGCGCCGCCGAGGCGGTGCGCGCGGCGCTGGAGCGGCGACGCCTACGAGTCTGGATCGACAACAAAAGCATTTCCGGTGGGACCGACTGGGCGGGAGCGATCGTCGGAGCAATTAATACTTCGAGAGTGATGGTTCTGATATTTTCAAGACATTCGAACGCCTCCACGAATGTAAGGCGCGAAGTCGAACGAGCTGTGAGCAAGGGATTGACGCTTATTCCATTTCGGATCGAGAATGTGGAGCCTCAAGAAGCATTTGAACTCTTCCTCAGTCTGCCGCAATGGATAGACGCCTATGCGGGCCCTCTCGATAAGCATCTCGACCGGCTTTGCGATGCAGTTCGCGCCGCGCTTGACGCTCGGGGCGGCGCCGTTTCGCCCGGGCCGGTCCTTTCCGGCGACCGACGTATTTCCAGCGCGCCACCTCCGCCCGAGCCCAATGAAAAATGGGCTAAGGACGCTGAATCGTTTACGCGAAGCAAAATCGCGATTGGCGCAGGAACGGGAGCGGTTTTGGCAGCGATGATCGGGTTGTTCTTGTTTTATAGGCAGCCCGATAATTTAGACCACCCAAATCCTCCTGGAAATATAAGCGAAAATCCCGCGCCGTTAGCAACAACGCCCTCTGGCCTCCCGGAAATGCCTGGCTACCAACGCAATTGCTATGATACGACTGAAGATTGCAGCAATTTCAGGGCTGTAGTGCCTTTAAATGGACCGCTAACCTTTGATAACGGTATTATCAAGGTGGATGGTGTGGGCATTCAAATTGAGGGCGTTCCCAACGTGACCACACTCCAACTTGTGCATCTTGTCGATTATTTGGCCAGGACTAAAACAATTGTGAATTGCATTAAGGGTGCGTCCGGCAAATACATCTGCGGGACGGTCGGCACTAAAGAGAATGTCGCTGATATTCTTGCGCGGATCGTTGAGAAAAGGCATTGAACCCGACACTGCCGACTCCGCGTCCTCCACTCATTTCTGGACCGTGCTGTTACTTGCATCTTTTTCGCTCGCAGAAGTTTGCCTTGGGCCTCGGTGTCATTGGAGACGATGGTTGTTCGTTCACATAGGCCCGGCGACCGAATGGGGCGCGACAATGAAAGCCAACCGTCATTATCGATAAGCCGCGAGTTTATTTGGCCGATTGACATAGCGGCCGCGAAGGATATTGTTTCTTTATAGGTCTAGCGTTGTTTCGGAGTGATCCCTATGAGCGACAGCAGACGTGAGGGCGATTCTGCGGTAAACGCAGTTGAGAAAAGGTCGCCGGGGCTCTCGCGTCGCGCATTGCTGCTGGGCCTTTTTGCTCTGCCTGCCGCCGCCATTTTGGATCCGGAGCCGGCTCTCGCGCAATTTGGCGGCCTTTTGGGCGCCATGCTTGGCGGGCATGGCTATCGTCGTCACTCCTATCGTGGTTACTCCTATCATCGACGCTCTCATTATCGTTCCGGGGGGCGTCGGCATCGTTACGGGCGGTCGCATGTTTTGCACCGTCACCACGGACATCACGCCGTGTCGCATCACGCGCGCGGGGGCGGACATCATCGTGGCGGCGGTGGCGGGCCGAGCGGTCCGGGGGGCGGCAGCCTCCATTGAGCGGATTATACAGGCAGAGGGCGAGCTTGCACGAGCCTACTTCGAGCAGGGAGAGGCGCCTTTGGCGGTTCCCGTCATGACCTCCAATGCCTGTTTCGCCGAGGCATAATTGCCCGCGGCCGCTTTTTCATATTGCTCGAGCGCCTTGCGCCGGTCCTTTGTCAATCCGCCCCAGCCATATTGATAATAGCAGCCAAGCCAAAACTGAGCTTTCGCGTCGCCGTTTTCGGCGGCGAGATCGAACCAGTGACGCGCCTTGCCCAGATCGACGCCTGTTTTCAGCATCCCTTTTTGGTAAATCACGCCAAGATTGGCCTGCGCATCGGGATAATTTTGATTGGCGGCCTTGTTGAAAGCTTCCACGGCGCCTTCAGGATCGACGTGACCCGGCGTTTCCAATAGCAGCATTGCCAGCACGAATTGCGCCTCCGCGACGCCAGCGGCGGCGAGGCTTTGCGCCTGAGGCAACAATTGCACCTTCACGCCGTTGGCGACAAAGTCGAAATCGGACGCTTTGATTTTGCCGCCAGCGTCGCCCTTGATCGCGACGCGAAGCTCGTTGAGCTTCGCCGACGTGTCGGAAGGTTCAGGCGCGGGCGGCGAGGGCTTCGGCGCAACTGGCGGGGGCTGGCGGTTGTCCGCGCTTGGAGAGCCTTCGCCGGACGCGCTCGTTGATTCTCGCGTGGGCATTTCGGCGTCGCCGCGACCCGTTCGGCTTTTCGCGCGCTCCTTGCTTTCGACGTCAGCCGACACGGAGCTTGACTTCCCGGCGTCCCGATTTGGCCCCGTAACCGACGTCGTCGCGTTCCGTCCCAATCCCGACCCGTTCGGCGCCGTGGAGACAAAATATAAGGGCGCGGCCAGCAGTGCGGCCGCGGCCACCGCGCTCGCCCCCTGAACGGCCGGATGAAGCGCCTTGAAATTGCGTATCAGCGCTCCGATGCGGCTCTTTGCAATGTCGAGGGCGCGCGTGGGCGCCTTTTCCTCTGCCGGCTCAACTTGCGGAGTTTCGACGAGATACGCCGCGTTCCGCACGACGCCCGTCGCGTCGGGACGTAACGCAGTGGCGCCGATAGCGTCGCTAAAGGCCCGCACCGACGGAAATCGTTGTTCCGGCTTCTTTGACAAAGCGGTCATGATCGCGGCTTCGAGTTCGGGCGTGACTCCAAGGGCCCGGGGCACGAGCGGCGGCGGCGCGGCGCCGATTTGCGCCTGAATGAGGTCATATTCGGTCTCGCCCGAAAAAGGCGGCGCTCCGCCGAGCATTTCATAGAGCACAATCGCAAGGGAATAGAGATCGCTGCGCTCGTCGCCTTCGCCGCCTCGACATTGCTCTGGAGACATGTAAAGAGGCGTGCCCACCGCCGTTCCCGAGCGAGTCAAACGCGCGCTGCCCCGCACCCGAGCGATGCCAAAATCCATGATTTTGACGCGTCCGTCGTTGGCGATCATCAGATTGGAGGGCTTAATGTCGCGATGAATGACCCCCATCTCGTGCGCGTAGGACAACCCATCCGCAGCCTGAGCGATGATGGCGAGGCTCTGCTTGACGCCCAGAGGCTTGCCGCGGTCGCGCAAAATGTCGTCGAGCGACCGTCCGCGCACGAGCTCCATGACCATATGCAGATCGGAACCATCAAGCAGTGGCGAATAAAGCGTGGCAATGTTGGGGTGATTGAGGCGGGCGAGGCTCTTGGCCTCGGCTCGAAAACGCGAAACGAACTCTGGATCTTGAGTCAATTCGGGGCGCAAGGACTTGATTGCGACGGGCCGGTCAATGAATGTGTCGACCGCAATATGCACGGTCCCCATGGCCCCGGAGCCGAGCAGCTCGACAATCCGGTAATGGCCGATCATGCGTTGGTCATTCATGACTTAACCCTCGAAACAAGCTTAGGCGGGATCGGGCGAGACGCCCGGAGCGGCGGCGCCGTCGACGACGATCCGAATCGGCTTGGTCGCGGCCTGATCGCGATTTCGCGCAAGAGTGGCGCCGACGATCCTGAAGACGCCGACGGAAACATTATCGACGCCACCGGCGGCGAGCGCCTTATCGATGAGTTCCCGACACGCCTCTTGCGGATTGCTTGCGCTGACAACCTTGGCGATCTCTGCATCAGTCACGAGATTGTAAAGGCCGTCGGAGCAGAGCAACACGACGTCTCCAACGCGCAATTCTTGTCCCTTCTCGAATAGGGTTGCCTCGAATTTGTCGCGCGCGCCAAGCGCTTGCAAAATGAAATTTCCGCCAGGGCTCGTTCGCGCCTCCTCTGGCGTCATGACCCCGTCTCGAATGAGCTGCGCGTGCAAAGTCTGATCGTCCGAGAGTTGTTGGAGCGCGCCGTCTCGCAACAAATAGGCGCGGCTGTCGCCGACATGCGCGAGCCATAGGAGATTGCCGCGAATGAGAATCGCGGTGCAAGTCGTCCCCATTCCTCGCGTGTCGGGATTGGCGGCGCTATGATCGAGAATAGCCCGGTTGGCCGTCTCGAACGCCGTTCGTAACGCCCGCGGAGGGGCTGCGCTCGACGAATACACCATCCGTCTAACGACATCCGCAGCGAGGGCGCTCGCTACTTCGCCAGCCGCGTGCCCACCCATTCCGTCGGCGACTAGCGCCAGGAACCCGACGTCCTCTTCCGGCGTTCCCTCTGCGGGCGCCACGAAGGCCACCGCGTCCTCGTTGGTGGAGCGCACGCGCCCGATGTCCGTGAGCATTGCGCCCACGACTCGCAGCGCCCCTGGAGAAGCTCTTTCGGCCATCGTCGTCATGGCGGCTATCCTATGCCAAAACCCCCGCGCGGTTCTATGACGAAGGCGGATGTTTTTCCGCTGTGCGCCGATTGGTGAGCCCGCCCGGACGCGCCGGTCTTAATGTCAGACATAACGCGCCCAACGATCCTTAATAGACCTGCGGCCGCCGAGTTCGCGGAAACACGATCAGAACGGAATGTCGTCGTCCAGCTGGTTGGCGAGCCGCCCGCCGCCGCCCGCCGCCGGACGTCTTTCGTCGCCGGAGCGATCCATTGGCGAGGAGCGCCCGAAACTGCCGCCGCCGCTGGCGCTCTGGGAATCGTAGTCGCCGCCTTCGCTGCGCCCGCCTTTGCTGTCGAGAAGCGTCAGTTCGCCGCGGAAGCGTTGCAGCACAACGTCGGTGGCCTTCCGCTGATTGCCGTCCTTATCGGTATATTCGCGCGTCGCCAGCTGACCTTCGAGATAAATCTTGGAGCCCTTGCGGCAATATTGCTCGGCGATCTTGCCGAGATTTTCATTGAAAATCGAGATATTGTGCCATTCGGTGCGATCCTTGCGTTCGCCGGTGTTCTTGTCGCGCCAGGATTCCGTTGTCGCAAGCGAAAAAGACACCACGCGATCACCGGATGGCAGCGTGCGGACTTCCGGGTCGCGGCCCAGATTGCCGACGAGAATGACCTTGTTAACGCTCCCCGCCATGTTGCTCTCCATTTGTTCGGACGCAGCCTAAACCAATCCAAACTCGTCCGCTTGCAACCCGCGCCCTTATCCACAACTGTCCACAACTGGTTCGACAGGCCGCATTGTTCGTTTTTTGTTCTAGCGCCGGGAAGCGCGTCGCGCAAGCGCAATTGCGAACGGCTCGGGCGCGATTTCGGGACTTAGCGGCGCGCCGCTAAGTCTGAATTGAAGCAAACGCCGATCGGGCGTAGCCCCTCACCTCGAAAACTTCTTATACTTCAGCCGATGCGGCACGATGCTGTCGAGCCCCAGCCGCCTCTTCTTGTCTTCCTCGTAATCGGCGAAGTTGCCTTCGAACCATTCGACATGCGAGTCGCCTTCATAGGCCAGCATATGCGTCGCCACGCGGTCGAGAAAGAAGCGGTCATGCGAGATCACCACCGCGCAGCCCGCGAAGTCCACCAGAGCCTCCTCCAGCGCGCGCAAGGTCTCGACGTCGAGATCGTTGGTCGGTTCATCGAGCAGCAGCACATTGGCCCCGCTCTTGAGCATCTTGGCGAGATGCACGCGGTTGCGCTCTCCGCCGGACAGGCTGCCGACTTTCTTTTGCTGGTCGGCGCCCTTGAAGTTGAAGTTGGAGCAATAGGCGCGCGAATTGATCTCGCGCTTGCCGAGATAAATCACCTCGTTGCCGCCGGAGACTTCCTCCCACACGGTCTTCTTGCCGTCGAGCGCGTCGCGCGATTGATCGACATAGCCGAGATGCACGCTCTCGCCGATGGTGATCGTCCCCTTGTCTGGCTTCTCCTGGCCGGTGATCATCCGAAACAGCGTGGTCTTGCCGGCGCCGTTGGGGCCGATCACGCCGACGATGCCGCCGGGCGGCAGCTTGAACGACAGATCGTCGATCAGCAGCGTGTCGCCATAGCCCTTGGACAAATGATCGAAGTCGATCACATTGTCGCCCAGCCGTTCGGCGATCGGGATGATGATCTGCGCGGTGGTCGGGGCCTTTTCGGCGCTCTTGGCCACGAGTTCCTCGTAGCGCTGGATACGCGCCTTGGATTTGGCCTGGCGCGCCTTGGGCGAGGCGGCGATCCACTCGCTTTCGGCCTCCAGCGCGCGTTGGCGGGCTTTGTCCTCGCTCGATTCCTGCGAGAGGCGCTTTTGCTTCTGCTTGAGCCAGTTGGTGTAATTGCCTTCGTAGGGAATGCCCTTGCCGCGATCCAGCTCCAAAATCCAGCCCGTCACATTGTCGAGAAAGTAACGGTCATGGGTGACGATCAGAATGGCGCCGGGATAATTGCGCAAATGCCCTTCCAGCCAGTTCACGGTCTCGGCGTCGAGATGGTTGGTCGGCTCGTCGAGCAGCAGCAGTTCGGGCTGCTCCAGCAGCAGCCGGCACAGCGCCACGCGGCGGCGCTCGCCGCCCGAGAGCTTGGCCACGTCGGCGTCGTCGGGCGGGCAGCCGAGCGCGTCCATAGCCTGATCGACCTGGCTGTCGAGATCCCAAAGATTTTTCGCCTCGATTTCGTCCTGAAGCCGCGTCATTTCGTCGGCGGTGTCTTCCGAATAATTCATCGCGAGATCATTGTAGCGGTCCAGAATGTCCTTCTTGGCCTTCACGCCCAGCATGACATTTTCGCGCACGTTGAGCGCGGGCTCCAGATGCGGCTCCTGCGGCAGATAGCCGACCCGCGCGCCCTCGGCCACAAAGCCCTCGCCGGAGAACTCCTTGTCGAGGCCGGCCATGATGCGCAGCAGCGTCGATTTGCCCGAGCCGTTGACGCCGAGCACGCCGATTTTGGCGTCCGGGTAGAAAGAGAGATTCACATTGTCGAGCACCTTCTTGCCGCCCGGCCAAGTCTTGGAGAGACCCTGCATGTGATAGATGAATTGACGCGCCATGGAGTTTGTTCCGTTGGACAAGGGAAGCTTGCGCGGTGTTTAGCGCCTTTCGCGGCGGCGAGGGAAGCGCTTTGTTTGGGAGCGGGCGAGACGGGAAAACCGCTTGCCGCGCGTTGAAGGAGGATCAAGATGATTCGCGATTACGCCAGCCACGCCGCCAATGAACGGACCTTTCTGGCCTGGGTGAGAACCGGCATCGCCATCATCGCCCTGGGCTTCGTCATCGAAAAGTTCAATCTTTTCCTGCTCACGGTCGCCAAGACCCTTGCCGCCGAGGCGCCCTATTCCATGCAGTTGCAAAAGCTCGCGGGGCCGGTCGGGCGCTTTGGCGGTCTCGCGCTGATCCTTGGAGGCGTGGCGTTAATCGCGCTCTCGGCGTCGCGCTTCATTCGCACGGGGCGGCTGCTCGCCGACGACGAGACTCACCCCGCCAGCGCCCTTCGCGTGGAGTTCGTGCTGCTTATGGCCACGGTGCTGTTCGTCGCTGGCTTCAGCGTTTACGCGGCGCTCGGTTGAGGCTCAATGCAGGTCGAGCGCCTGCAGATCAAATTGGCGCGCCGCGCCGCCCCCTTCAGGGCCAAGGGAGTCGCACATCCTTTGCCGCAGATGGCGGCGGCCCTCATCCGACCCGGCTGCGCGGGGCCACCTTCTCCCGTAAACGGGAGAAGGAAGGGCGCGCTCCTTCTCCCACTTGTGGGAGAAGGTGGCCCTTGCGAAGCAAGGGTCGGATGAGGGTTCTCGGGAAGCTCCAACCAAGTCGCGAGAGCCCTCATCCGTCATGCTTCGCATGACGCCTTCTCCCGCAGGCGGGAGAAGGAAGGGCGCGCTTCTTCTTCCACTTCGCTCGAAAGCGCTCCGCCTCGCCACTCCGGTCCGCCCTTCGCAATGTTGCCGGCGATGGTTTCCAGCCGCGCAAGAAGCGCAGCCTTCGGATCGACGCCTGCGGGGTCCAAACCGCCCTGCGGATTCAGGCTGGCCAGATCGCAGCGCCGCCGCATGATCGTCAGGCAAAACTCGGTCGAGACCTTATCCCCGTTCAAAGCGAGCGCGTAATTGACGTTAAGCAGCTCCGCCAAGCGGCGCTGTTCGTCGTCGATCAGTTCCTTGAGCGTCGTCGTCATCGCTCGCCTTCGCCGCTCGTCTTCGTCGCAGTTGTCGCCGATGTCGCGCCGGTCCGGGCGCGCAGGAGCTTCGCTGCGCCCTCCAAATGGGCCTCGCCAAACGCCACGCCGTTTGGCGTGAAGCTGAGACCCTTGCCCGCGAAAAAGCTCTCCAGGGCGCGGATGGTCGGATAATTGGCGGCTTCCGGCCCGCCGTCGATTTCGAGGCGCTTGATCGTGGCGAGGCTGACCCCGGAACCGCTGGCCACTTCCTTCTGGCTGAAGTCGAGAACGGCCCTTGCGGCTCGAAGGTGGGCTGCCGTGATCATCACCGAACCCCTTTCTCAGCAATAGGTCGCTTTTTACAAAGATAATATATTAGATTATATATATATATATTTATATTCAATGCGTTAGCCTTCAATCTGGCATTCAATGGGGGTTTCATGGCCTTCCTCTCTTAGCTCATTGACAAGCCTTTATAGCTCATGTAAGCTATTTGGCATCATTTGCATCTTTGTATCGCATTCAGCATCGAAAGGCAAGCCAGCAGGCCATGAACGACACGCTCCAACAAACGCCCTACCTCGACGAGCCCGCCCCTCGCGTAAGAGCCCGTGCGAAACCGGCGACACCGGCGACAAGCCGAAGCCGCAATTCCCGCGTCGCGGCTGTCGCGCCGGTCGCGCCGCCTCAGGCGCAAATCGATCTGGAAGACCTCATCCGCGAGCGCGCCGATAAAGACCCGATCTCGCCGCTCAAACTGCCGGCGACGGAGAAGACCGATCCTGTCCTGCTGGCGCTCGCCCATGTGTGGGCCTGCAACGGCGCGCTCGCCAACGCCTGCGAGCTTCGCGAACAGCGGTTCGAGGAATACCGCAAGCAAGCGCCGGAAGACCACATCCAGATCGGCGAGGAAAAACTGTTCTCCGGCGGCCTGCTGGATTTTCGCAAGATGTTGGAGAAGCGCAAGGTTTGCAGTCTGAACGGGATGAAAAAATATATCGACCAGCTTCATTCCGCGCGCAACAGGCTCGAACTGCACAAGGGCCTGCGCGCGGCGGCGCGGCGCAAAAGCGATCTCGCGGCGGCGGAGACGGCGGTGCGCAAGATCGAGGACGAACTGGCGGGCAAAAGCGCGCTGGCCCTCGCGACGACGCCGACGACGAAGAAGGGCTGCTTGGACCTCATAGCCTATGTGGCGACGGTTCTCGAAGGCGACGGCCTCAATCTGGAGGCGCTGGCGCTGCGCAACGCCGTGCGGCGGTTGCTCAAGGGAGCGGCCTGATGGCGATTTGCGATAATCCCCCGGACGCCCAGGATCGGCCTCTTCCGCTCTTCCCGCCTCTTCCGCCGGGGGCCGCGTATCCCCTTGCGGCGCTAGGTCCGCTCGCCGGGCCGGGACGCGCGCTCGCCGAGGTGACGCAGTGCGCGCCGGCGATAGCCGCGCACGCCGTGCTTGCGGCGGCGGCGTTGGCGGCGCAGCCCGTTGCGGACATTCTCTTGCCCTTTGGGCAGCGCCGCCCGCTTTCGTTGTTCCTGTTCACCATCGCCGGCTCGGGCGAGCGCAAGACGACGGTGGATAACGAGGCTTGCGCGCCAATCCACCAATTCGAGGCGGAGCTGCGCGAGGAGAACCGGCGCGCGCTGGAAACGCACAAGGCGAAAACCTTGGCCTGGGAGAACCAAAGGAAGCGCATCGAGAGCAATCGCGTCTTCGACCTTGAAACGCAATCGCGGGAGCTGGAGAAGCTTGGGCCCGCGCCCGAAAAGCCGATGGCCCCGTTTCTGACGACCGGCGATCTCACCATCGAGGGTCTGGCGAAAATCTGGGCGAACGCGCGGCCTTCGCTTGGCGTGTTCACGGCGGAGGGCGGCACCTTCACCGGCGGGCACGGCATGAGCGAGGACGCCAAGCTGCGAACGGCGGCGGCGCTGTCGGAGCTTTGGGACGGAAAACCCGTCAAGCGGCTGCGGGCGTCCGAAGGCGTGACGATCATGGCGGGACGACGGCTGGCGCTGCACGTTCTGGTCCAGCCCGAGGCGGGCGCGGCGTTCCTTGCCGACGGCGCGCTGCGCGACCAGGGCTTGCTCTCCCGCGTGCTGGTCGCCGCGCCGAGGCCGCGCGCCGGCGACCGATTGTTCCGCGAGCCCGACCCGGAGGCGCTAGCGGAGTTGACCGCTTATCAACAGCGCATCGCGGGCTTGCTCAGGCTTGCCGTGGCGACCGACGCCAGCGGGCGCGAACTTCGCCCCAATTTGCTCAAGATGAGTAATGACGCCCGCGAAATCTGGCGAGCGTTTTTCGACGAGGTTGAATTGGAGTCTCACGGGGAAGGCCGCTACGGCGCGGTGCGCGACTTCGCCTCGAAAGCCGCCGAGCACGCGGCGCGCATCGCCGGCGTCGTCAGCGTCTATCGCGACAAGGGCCCGACATGCGTCGGCGCGGCGGACATGCGAACTGGCGTGCACTTGGTGCGCTGGTATCTTGGCGAGGGCGACCGGCTTTACCGAACGGCGCGAACCGATCCCAGGCTATTGCGCGCGCAATCCGTTCTGAATTGGATGGCTTCGCAAGAGAGCGACTATCTGAACATGCGCACGATGATGCGCAACGGCCCTCAGGCCGTCCGGACCAAGGCGGGGGCGGAACCAACGCTCGCAATGCTCGAAGAACACAGGTGGCTGCGCAAGATCAGCGACTCGCCGCGCACCTATGTGATGGCGCACGACTGGCGTGCCGCTTTTCAGGCGTGAGAATGTAAAGGGCGAGAGGGCTGGCGCGCCGGGGACGGCGGAAGCGGGGACGCGGAGCCAGTCGCCACCCTTCGGACGCCCGCCCCCAAAGGCTGGCCGTCCAGAACCCAGGCAATGGCCTCCAACCCCGGACCGTCATTGCTCCGTCTGCGGAAAGCCGGCGACCCTGGCCTTTCCGCATTACGCCAACCCCCGCGAGAACGTGTGGCTGTGTCTGGAATGTCTGGAGTTCTAGTCGCAACCGTCGCCTCCGTCGCCCCGGTCCGTGCGCGATGATGACGCAAAACGAAGCCGATCTTCTGTCCTACGAGTTCATCCACGGCGCGCTCTACCGCTTGATCCTGACGGCGCAAATCGGCCAGCTTCAATGCGAGCAGGCGGACAAGGCAGGGCTGCATCGCACGATGGAGCAGCTCATCGCCTGCACGCGGGCGGCGAGCGGCGAGTTCAAGGAGGTCCTCGCGCGCGGCGCCGTTAAGTCTTGAGCGCGCGTTGTGTTCGGCCCAAGCGAACTGTAATGAGGCGCAGGGCGCGCCAAGCCCGTCATTCAAGGACGGACCTCCCTTGGGGACGCCCTTCGGCGTTAGCATCGGGGCTTGCATGAACATTCTTCTCATCGGATCGGGCGGGCGCGAGCACGCCATCGCCAATGCGCTGGTCAAAAGTCCGAGACTGAGGCGGCTTTTCATCGCTCCCGGCAATCCGGGCATGGCGCAGGTCGGTGAACTGGTCGATGTCGAGGCCGGCGACCATCGCGCCGTAACCGAGTTCTGCCGCCAGAACGGCGTCGGATTCGTGGTCGTGGGGCCGGAGCAGCCGCTGATCGCTGGCCTCGTGGACGACCTTCTCGCGCAAAATATTCTCGCCTTCGGGCCGACCAGGGCGGCGGCGCAACTGGAGGGCTCCAAGGGCTTCACCAAAGACCTGTGCCGCGCCCATAATATCCCCACCGCCGACTATGGCCGTTTCGATAACGAAAGCGGGGCGCTGGCCTATCTGCGGGGAAAAGGCGCGCCTATCGTTGTAAAAGCCGACGGGCTCGCCGCCGGCAAGGGCGTCGTCGTGGCGCAGACGCCGGAGGAGGCCGAGCGGGCCGTCCGCGCGATGTTCGCCGGAGCCTTTGGGCGTTCGGGCGCCGAAGTGGTCATCGAGGAGTTTTTGCAGGGCGAGGAGGCCTCGTTCTTCGCGCTGTGCGACGGCGAGAAAGCCTTAAGTTTTTCAACGGCTCAGGATCACAAGCGGGTCGGCGACGGCGACACCGGCCCCAACACCGGCGGCATGGGGGCCTATTCGCCGGCCAGCGTGGTGACGCCGGAGATAGAAGCTGTTGTTCTAGCAACGATTATCGAGCCGACGCTGCGGGCGATGCGGGAGATGGGCGCGCCCTACCGGGGCGTGCTCTACGCCGGCTTGATGTTGACGGCGCAAGGACCCAAGCTTATCGAATATAACGCTCGTTTCGGCGATCCCGAAGCACAGGTGATTTTGCCGCGATTACAAGATGATCTGCTCGATTTGATGCTCGCCGCGGCGAGGGGCGCCCTGCCTGATCGCGCGCCCCGTTTTTCAAAGGGCGCGGCTCTGACGGTGGTTCTGGCGGCGAAAAACTACCCCGCGACGCCGATGGTCGGCACGCAGATTCGCGCATTGGCGCGCGCCGAGGATGCGCAATACGTCATTATCACCCATGCGGGCACAAGGCTGGTCGACGGGAATCTGCTCGCCGCCGGCGGGCGCGTGCTCAACGTCACGGCGCTGGCCGACACCGTATTCGAGGCTCAAACTCGCGCCTATGCGGCCGTCGATCTGATCGACTGGCCGGGCGGCTTCTGCCGCCGCGACATCGGCTGGCGTGAGATCGCGCGCGAGCGGGGGTGAGGCTTTAGCGCTTTCGGCAAAAGTGGACGCCGGTTTTGCCTTTGAAAGCGCGACAAGAAATTCGTCGTCACCCCAGCAGCCCGCCCTGTCTTGGCGCCAGCGGATTATCGGTCAGCGCGCTGGCGTCCGGCGCGTCCGGCGAAGGCGTCCCGGCGAAGGCTTGGTAAAGACCCTTGACGAAGCCTTCGTCCAAGTCTTTGACGATAAACACGATGCGCGTGCGGTGATCCTCGTCGGGCCAGGCCTTGAGCCGGTGCGGCGGGTGAAATACATGCTGCACGCCATGGATCACCACCGGCCGCGACGGATCGTCGGAGAGCGCGACGACGCCTTTTACGCGGAGCAGTCTGGGGCCGTGCGCCTGGCGCAGCAGATCGAGAAACATATCGAAGGCGCCGGGCGCGAGCGGCGTTTCGCTGGCGAGGCAAAAGGCGCGGATATGGGCGTCGTGGCGGTTCGCGTCCGCAGGGGCGTGGTGGTGATGATCGTGGTCGTGGTGGTCCTCATGCGCCGCTTCGACCTCTTGCGCGTTGAGCCATTGCGCGAGGCGCGGGTTCTTGCCCTCGGCGTCGTAAAGACCGCAATCGAGGATCGCCTCCGGCGTCCCCTCGCCCTTCGCGCCGATCAGAATTTTCGCGCCGGGATTGAGGCGCTTCAGGCGCGCCAGAAGGCTCGGAAGCCGGGCCGCGCCCTCCGGCAAATCGGTCTTGGCGATGACCAGCCGGTCGGCGACCGCCGCCTGTTTGACCGCCTCCTCATGGGCGTCGAGCGTGGCTTCGCCATTGATCGCGTCGACCAGGGTCACGACGCCGTCGAGCCGATAACGCAACATCAAATAGGGATGATACATGATCGCGTGCAGCACCGGCGCCGGATCGGCGAGACCGGTGGTCTCCAGCACGACGCGGCGGAACGGCGCGATACGGCCGTTATCGCGCTTGCGCAGCAAATCCTCCAGCGTGGCGACGAGATCGCCGCGAATGGTGCAGCAGACGCAGCCCGAACTCATCACGATCATATCGCCGTCGATTTTCTCGACGAACAGATGATCGAGCCCGACATCGCCAAATTCATTTATCAGCACGAGCGTATCGGCGAGTTCCGGCGCGCCCAGCAGCCGATTGAGCAGCGTCGTCTTGCCGGCGCCCAAAAATCCCGTCAGCACGGTAAGCGGCAACGGCGGCGGCGGACGCCGAGCCGTGCGGCTCCCGTCTTGCGGCTCTATGTCCTGAGCGCTCATTGGCCGGCGTCGCCCTTGTCGCCCTTGTCGCCCCCGCCCGCGCCGGCCTTGTCCCCGGTTTTTGCGCCGTGGGCTTTGCCTTTTTGCGCCTTTTCGGCATGTTTTGGCGTGGCATGGCCCTTGCTCGCCGGATGCGCGGCGGCATGATTCCTATGCGCCTTGGCCTCGGCTTTCCCGTGGGGCTTTTTGGCGTCGAGAGCGGCGACCCTCGCCTTGCCCTTGGCCGGCGCGGCCTTCGCCGCCTGAGATTTCTCCGGGGACGGAGCCTCCTCGGCCTCGGGCTTTGGCGGCGGCGGCGCCTTGGCGTGTTTGTTCTTGGCCGCATTTTTGGCCGCGCCGCGTAGCGGCTTGGCGTCCGGGGCGGCGTGAGAAATCGGCGAAGCCCCGGCGCCCTCGCTTTTCTCGCCGGAATAAGCGGTCGCCTCGGCGGCGGCGCCGATCGGAACGCCCACCGGACGCGCGCGCGCGACCGGACCTTCATAGCCTGGCGCGCGGCCCGCATAGACCACGACCGGCGTGAAAAACGGACGCGGCAAACGCGCGAGGTCCCTGACGCTGACCGACTGCCGGCCGCCGGCCAGCGCGTCGAGCACGGGATTTCCGGTAGGCGCGGCGTTGATCGGGATCGTCATGTCCTCGACCTCGGCCATGAACTCTTGGGCGGCCTTTCTGCGGTGGCGGCAGACGGTGTCCCGCATGTCGGGCGGAGCGCCGGCGCCGGCCGGCAAGGACTCGAGCGCGCCCATCGGAGAGCCCGTCTGGAAGGCGCGGTCGAGCAGCGCAGCTGTCTTCGCCGTGCGCGACGCCGGCGTCGGAGCTCCGAGCACCACGGCGATCAGCTTCTGCCCGCCATGCGTGGCGGAAGCGACGAGATTATAACCGGCGGGACAGGTGAAACCGGTCTTCATGCCGTCGGCGCCGGGATAGCGACCAAGCATCCCGTTGTGGTTCGCGGTGATCCTGCCGCCGAGTTGCATGGCGCCGATGTTGTAAAGGCCGGCGGATTCCGGAAAATTCAGCAGCAGCGCGCGGCCCAGAATGGCAAGATCGCGAGCCGAGGTCACATGCTGCGCATCCGGCAGGCCATTCGGATTGACCCAGTTGGATTCGCGCATGCCCAGCGCCGCCGACGCCTTGTTCATTTCGTCGGCGAAGGCCTCCACCGAGCCTGACACGCCTTCGGCGACGGTGACGGCGACGTCATTGGCCGATTTCACCATCAGCATAACCAGCGCATTGCGGAGCGTCACCTCGGAGCCGGGTCGAAAGCCCATCTTCGAAGGCGCCATTCTCGCTGCGCGCGCCGAAACGACCAGGGGCGTATCGAAGGTCAGCCGGCCCTGGCGCACGGCGTCGAGCGCGACATAAACCGTCATCAACTTGGTGACCGAGGCCGGATACCAGACCGCCGTGGCGCCTTCCTGCTCCAGAATCTGCCCGGAGGCGACGTCGATCACCACGGAGGGCGTCGCCTGCGCTGGCGCGGCGAAGGCGATCGGCAAAACCGACGCGAGGGCGACAAGCCCGCGAAATATCCGTTTTTCCAGCAGATGCATCCAAATCTTCTCTTTAGCGTCGGAGTCGTGAGGACTTCGATGGCTCGCGCCAGGATAGTCGCGAAATATCGAACCATCAAATCCGCGTAAAATGCGGCGAAGCCATGCCCTTGAGGCCAATTTCTGATCCCGCGCCCGGATTTTGGCGCTTTTGCGACGGAAGCGACGTGCTATTCTTCATTGGCGCGCGCTGGGGCTTCGAGGTCAAGTGATAGATAAGCTGGAATTTTTTATCACGGTCGCCAAGGAGCACAGCTTCTCCCGGGCGGCGGAAATCTGCGGCGTCACGCAACCGACCCTCTCGGCGGGCATCAAGCAGCTCGAGGACATGCTCGGCGTGCTGCTGATCAACCGCTCGTCGCGCTTCCACGGCCTCACCATGGAGGGCGAGCGCGTGCTGGTCTGGGCCAAGCGGATCGTCGCCGACACGCGCGCCATGCGGATCGAGGTGCGCACGCTGCGGGAGGGCCTCTCAGGTCAGCTGAAAATCGCCGCCATTCCCACCGCCCTCGGCATCGTCTCGGCCCTGACGACGCCCTTTCTCGAAAAACACGCGGGCGTGCGCTTCAAGGTGCTGTCTGCATCTTCGGCCGAGATATTGTCGATGCTCGACAATCTCGATATTGACGCCGGGCTCACCTATCTCGACAATGAGCCGCTCGGCCGGGTGCGCACCGTTCCACTGTGCACGGAGCGCTACTGTCTGCTCACCGTCGCCGGCAATCCGCTCGGCGACCGCGACCGGGTCACTTGGGCGGATGTCGGACGTATTCCACTATGCCTGCTGACGCCAGACATGCAAAACCGCCGCATTGTCGACGCGCTGATGCGCGAGGCCGGCGGCGCGCCGCTGACGACCCTGGAGTCAAACTCCATCATTGTGCTTTACGACCATGTGAGGGCCGGGCGCTGGGCGACCATCATGCCGGAAAAGCTGGCCGCGACGCTGAGGGTCGGGGAGCCCGTGCGGGCCATTCCCATTGTCGAGCCCGAAGCGGTTCACGAGATCGGCCTTGTCGTGCCGCTCCGTGATCCGGTGATCCCGCTGGTCGCCGCGCTGGTCTCGGAGGCCAAGAAGCTCGCCGCCAGCAAAACGCTCGTGAGTTGATAGGCAACGCCTATCGGTCTACGGAGCGCGCCTATTGATCGAAAGGCGGTTTTGCGGCAGCGTATCATCAATATAGGGAAAAAGACGGACTGCTATCAACCGTCACGCCCAAGATCGCAAGGGGAAGAAATGTCTGGAGCCGTACCGTGGGACGCCGCGCGGGCGCAGGAGATTATCGCCGCTCATCTCAGTTTGGAGGGGCCGGCCCTGCCTATTCTTCATGCTTTGCAGCACGAATTCGGCTATGTGCCGGAAGCCGCCGTGCCGCAACTCGCCGAGGCGCTGAATATTTCGCGCGCCGAGATGCATGGCGTCATGACCTTCTATCACGACTTCAAACGCCAGCCGCAAGGCCGGCATGTGCTGAAAATCTGCCGGGCCGAGTCATGCCAGTCGATGGGCGCCGAGAAGATCGCGCTGGATTTTCTCGCCCGCCTCAAGCTCGAATGGGGCGAGACGACGCCGGATGGCGCCTTGACCGTGGAAACCGTTTACTGTCTCGGGCTTTGCGCGCACAGTCCTTCTGCTATCTTCGATGAAGAACCCATAGGCCGGGTCGACGGCGTGAAGCTCGACGAACTCGCGGAAGAGGCGAGAAGCGCATGACAAAGATTTACATCCCCCGCGACATGGCCGCGCTCGCCGTGGGCGCGAAGCGCGTCGTCGCCGCGGTTCAGAAGGACGCCGCCGCGCGCGGCCTCAATATTGAAATCGTTCGCAACGGCTCGCGCGGCATGCTCTGGCTTGAGCCTTTGATCGAGGTGGAGACGCCGGCCGGCCGCGTCGGCTACGGTCCGGTGAAGCCCTCCGACGTGCCCGCGCTGTTCGACGCGGGGTTCCTGACCGGAGGCGTGCATCCGCTGTCCATCGGCAGGGTCGAAGATCATCCCTATTTTGCGCGTCAGCGCCGCGTGACCTTCCAGCGCTGCGGAATTGTCGACCCAGTGTCTTTCGCAGAATATGCGGCGCATGGCGGCTATAAGGGGCTCGACCGCGCTTTCGCAATTGGTCCCGAGGCGACCATCGCCGAAATCGCCGCCTCTGGCCTTCGTGGTCGCGGCGGCGCGGGCTTTCCGACCGGCATCAAATGGAAGACCGTCGCCGATTGCCCGGCGGAAAAACGTTATGTCGTAGTCAATGCGGACGAGGGCGACTCCGGCACCTTCGCAGACCGAATGATCATGGAGGGCGACCCCTTCTCGCTGATCGAGGGCATGACCATTTGCGCTTTCGCGATCGGCTCCGACAAGGGTTATATCTATCTGCGCGCCGAATATCCGATCGTCGCGGAAATTTTCGAACAGGCGCTGATCGCAGCCCGCGCCGCCGGGGTTCTGGGCAAAAATCTGCGCGGCTCCAGTCTCTCCTTCGACATCGAGCTGCGCATAGGCGCCGGCGCCTATGTCTGCGGCGAGGAGACCTCGCTGCTCGAGAGTTTGGAGGGCAAGCGCGGCATTGTGCGCGCGAAGCCGCCGCTGCCGGCGCATGTCGGTCTGTTCGGCAAGCCGACCGTCGTCAACAACGTGCTGTCGATGGCCACTGCGCCGATGATCCTCGCCGACGGCGGCGCCGCCTATCACGCGTTCGGCGTGGGCCGCTCGCGCGGCACCATACCTTTGCAGATCGCGGGCAACGTCAAATACGGCGGCTTGTGCGAGGTTCCCTTCGGTCTGACGCTCGGCGAAATCGTCAACGACATCGGCGGCGGCACGCTGTCGGGGCGGCCGGTCCGCGCCGTGCAGGTCGGCGGCCCGCTCGGCGCCTATTTGCCGACGTCGCTGTTCGACACGCCCTTCGACTACGAGGCCTACACCAAGGTCGACAGCCTGATCGGCCACGGCGGCCTTGTGGTGTTCGACGATACGGTCGACATGTCGTGGATGGCGCGCTTCGCGATGGAGTTCTGCGCCATCGAGAGCTGCGGCAAGTGCACGCCCTGCCGTATTGGCTCCACGCGCGGCGTCGAAACGATCGACAAGATCCGAGCGGGCGAGAACGTCGCCGCCAACATCGAATTGTTAAAGGATCTTTGCCAGACAATGAAGCTCGGATCCCTCTGTGCGCTCGGGGGATTCGCGCCCTATCCGGTAGAAAGCGCGCTGCGTCATTTCCCAGAAGACTTCCACAAGCCGGCCCTTGAAGCCGCTGCCGAGTGAGGTGTTGACCATGAGCCTTATCAAGGAAATCGATTACGGCACGCCCGAATCGAAGTCGTCAAAGCTTGTCACGCTGACGATCGACGGACAAAGCGTCACTGTGCCCGAGGGCACGTCGATCATGCGCGCGGCGATGGAGCTGGGCACGGAAATCCCCAAGCTCTGCGCCACCGACAGCATCAAGGCCTTTGGCTCCTGCCGCCTTTGCCTCATTGAGATCGAAGGACGCAACGGGACGCCGGCCTCCTGCACGACCCCGGTCGCGCCCGGCATTTCCGTGCATACGCAAACGCCGCGTCTGAAGGCGATCCGGCGCGGGGTGATGGAGCTTTATATCTCCGATCATCCGCTCGACTGTCTGACCTGCGCCGCCAATGGCGACTGCGAATTACAGACGCAAGCGGGCGCCGTGGGCCTGCGCGACGTGCGCTACGGCTACGACGGCGCCAATCACGTCTTCGCGCGCAACAATGGTTCGGCCAATTTCGATTGGAAGCCGAAGGACGAGTCGAATCCCTATTTCACTTATGATCCCTCGAAGTGCATCGTCTGCAACCGCTGCGTGCGCGCCTGCGAGGAAGTGCAGGGCACTTTCGCGCTGACGATCAGCGGCCGCGGCTTCAACAGCCGCGTGTCGCCGGGCATGTCGGAAGCTTTTTTCGAGTCGGAATGCGTCTCCTGCGGCGCCTGCGTGCAGGCCTGCCCGACCGCGACGCTGACCGAGAGATCGGTGATCGAAATCGGCCAGCCGGAACATTCGGCGGTGACCACTTGCGCCTATTGCGGCGTCGGCTGCACCTTCAAGGCCGAGATGCGCGGCGAGGAAGTCGTGCGCATGACGCCCTGGAAGGACGGCAAGGCCAATCACGGCCATAGCTGCATCAAGGGCCGCTTCGCCTATGGCTATGCGACGCATCGCGAGCGCCTGCTCGATCCGATGATCCGCGAGTCGATCCATGAACCCTGGCGCATCGTCTCCTGGGAGGAGGCGATCGGCTTCACCGCCCGCCGCTTCAAGGAAATCCAGGCCAAATATGGCAAGGATTCGGTCGGCGTCATCACCTCCTCGCGCTGCACCAATGAAGAAAGCTATCTGGTGCAGAAGCTGACCCGCGCGGGCTTTGGCAACAACAACACCGACACTTGCGCGCGCGTTTGCCATTCGCCGACCGGCTATGGTCTCAACACGGCGTTCGGCACCTCGGCAGGAACGCAAGACTTCGACTCGGTCGACGAGGCCGATGTCATTGTCGTCATCGGCGCCAATCCGACCGACGCGCATCCGGTGTTCGGCTCGCGCATGAAGAAGCGCTTGCGCGAAGGCGCCAAGCTGATCGTCGTCGATCCGCGCCGCATCGATCTCGTGCGCTCGCCGCATATCGAAGCCGACTATCATCTGCCGGTGAAGCCCGGCGCCAATGTGGCGGTGGTCACGGCGATGGCGCATGTGATCGTCACCGAGGGCCTCGTCAACGAAAAGTTTGTGCGCGAACGCTGCGACTGGGACGAGTATCAGGATTGGGCCGCCTTCGTCAGCGAGGAGCGCAACAGCCCGGAGCAAAGCGAGAAATTCACCGGCGTTCCGGCAGCCGATCTGCGCGGGGCCGCGCGGCTTTACGCCGCCGGCGGCAACGGCGCGATTTATTACGGTCTCGGCGTCACGGAGCACAGCCAGGGCTCCACCACGGTGATGGGCATCGCCAATCTCGCCATGGCGACCGGCAATCTCGGCCGGCGCGGCGTCGGCGTGAATCCGCTGCGCGGACAGAACAATGTGCAGGGTTCCTGCGACATGGGCTCTTTCCCGCACGAACTGCCGGGTTATCGACATATTTCGAACGACGCCGTGCGGGCCGAGTTCGAGGCCGAATGGGGCGTCAAGCTCGATCCAGAACCGGGTCTGCGCATCCCCAATATGTTCGACGCCGCCGTCGATGGGACGTTCAAGGGCCTTTATGTCCAGGGCGAGGACATTCTCCAGTCTGATCCCGACACCAAGCATGTCTCCGCCGGCCTCGCCGCGATGGAGCTGGTCGTGGTGCAGGATCTGTTCCTGGTCGAGACGGCCAATTACGCCCATGTCTTCCTGCCGGGCGCGACCTTCCTGGAGAAGGACGGCACCTTCACCAACGCCGAGCGCCGCATTCAGCGCGTGCGTAAGGTGATGAGCCCGAAGAACGGCTATGGCGATTGGGAAATCACGCAATTGATCGCCAACGCCATGGGGCTTGGATGGAAATATTCGCATCCCAGCGAGATCATGGACGAAATCGCGCGGCTGACCCCGAGCTTTGCGGGCGTGTCCTTCGACAGGCTCGACGAGGACGGTTCGGTGCAGTGGCCCTGCAACGACGAGCACCCCCACGGCGTCCCGATCATGCATATCGAGAGTTTCGCGCGCGGCAAGGGCAAGTTCGTCGTCACCGAATATATCCCGACCGACGAGCGCACGGGGCCACGTTTCCCGCTGCTGCTCACCACGGGGCGCATCCTGTCGCAATATAACGTCGGCGCGCAATCGCGGCGCACCGAAAACAGCCGATGGCATCCCGAGGACGTGCTGGAAATCCATCCGCACGACGCGGAGGATCGCGGAGTGAAGGACGGCGATTGGGTGCGTGTGCAGAGCCGCGCCGGCGACGCCTCGCTGCGCGCTAAAATCAGCGATCGGATGCAGCCGGGCGTGGTCTACACGACGTTCCATCACCCGACGACCCAAGCCAATGTGATCACCACCGATAATTCGGATTGGGCGACCAATTGTCCCGAATACAAGGTGACCGCCGTGCAGATTTCGCCCTCCAACGGTCCGACCGACTGGCAGGAGGAATATCGCGAATTGTCGGAGGCCAGCCGCCGCATCGCCAACAAGATCGACGCGGCGGAATGAGCGAGACGATTCCGGCGCCGGCGGTTCGGGTGTCCTGTCTGGCGCGCCGTGATGAGGCGACAGCGCCGGGCTCGCGCGTCATCCCGGAGGAGACGCCGATCGCCTTCACCTACGGCGGCGCCACTCATGCTGTGATGATGGCTACGCCCTCGGATCTCGAAGATTTTGCGGTCGGCTTCGCCATAACCGAAGGGCTGATCGACGCGGACGCGCCGGCGCTCGATGTCGAAATCGCGGCCTCGGAGCTTGGGATCGAATTGCGCAGCTGGCTGCCGGGCGAAAGCCAGGGGCAATATGCCGCGCGTCGGCGCTCAATGGCCGGGCCGACCGGCTGCGGCCTGTGCGGGATTGAGAGTCTGGAACAGGCGACGCGCGTTCTGCCAGCGCTGGAAAGCGCCGTGCGCGTGCGCGCCTCGGCGCTGGTGGAAGCGATGGACCGCCTGCCCGGCTCGCAAAAACTCAATCAGCAGACGCGGGCAATGCATGCCGCCGCCTTCTGGAATCCGGCGACGGATGCGCTGATCCTGCGCGAGGATGTCGGACGGCACAATGCGCTCGACAAACTCGCCGGCGCGCTGGCGCGGCAGGGTACGCCCGGGTCTTCCGGCGTCGTGCTGATGACCAGCCGCGTCTCGGTCGAACTGGTGCAAAAAGCCGCGCGCATCGGCGCAGCGGTCATCGCAGCGGTTTCCGCGCCCACGGCGCTCGCCGTGCGCACGGCGGAAGCTTGCGGCATGACGCTGGTCGCGGTAATGCGCGGGCGCGAGTTCGAAATCTTCACCCACCCCGCCCGCATAGTCGAACAGGCGTCCGCTCATGTCGCATAGTTCCGTCGATACGCTCGTTAAAATGGCCAATCAGATCGGTGATTTTTTCGGCTCGCAACGTCATTCGGACGGTGCGGCCGGCGTCGCCGACCATATCAAGAAATTCTGGGATCCGCGCATGCGCGCCGGCATTATCGAGCATGTCGCCCATGGCGGCGTCGGGCTGAAGCCGGTCGTGCTGGAGGCGATAGAGCGGCTCGCCAAGGCGCAGGGCGCCGACGCCGGCCGCGTCTAGAGCGTTTTCGAGCAAAGTGGACGCCGGTTCGCGTGAAGAAAGCGCGTCAAACCAAAAGGCCGGCGCTTGCGCCCATAGCGCAACCGCGCATATTGCGCCTGCGAGGACGCCCCGCGCAATCGACGGAGCCGCTATATGACCGAGCACGACAAGGACGCCGGCGAGGCGCCGAGATTTGACGCGTCCAGCGCCACGCCGCCGCGCGCCGAGCCGCGCCCAACGCAGCGCAGCTATCACGGCCGCACGCTGAGCGATCCCTATTCATGGCTCGCGGCGCGAAACTGGCGCGAGGTGCTGCGCGACGCAAGCGCCCTGCCCAAGGACATCGCGGCGTTGCTCAACGCGGAAAACGCTTATTGCGACCGCGTGCTGGCGCCGCTGAAAGCTTTGCGCAACACGCTCGTCGCCGAAATGCGCGCGCGCATCAAGGAAGACGACGCGGACCCGACTTTGCCCGACGGCCCCTTCGCCTATTTCGAACGCTATCGCGAAGGCGGCGAACATTCCCTCTATTGCCGCGCTAGGCGCGAGGGCGGCGGCGATGAAATCCTGCTCGACGGCGACGCGCTTGCTGAAGGCGCCGAGTTTTTCGACATCGGCGAGACGGTTCACGCGCCCGACCATGCACAGCTTGGCTGGAGCGTCGACGATAAGGGCTCCGAGCTTTATTCCATCCGCACGCGCGCGCTGAAAGACGGCGTCGACCGGCTCGACGTCGTGCGGGAGACCGATGGAGCCATTGTCTGGAGCCACGATTCGAACAGCTTTTATTATGTGCGCGTCGACGAAAATCACCGCACCGCGCAAGTCTTTCGCCACGTCGTCGGCGCCAGCCCCGATAGCGATCAACTCGTTATCGAGGAGACCGACGCCGCCTGGTTCGTCGCACTGCGCGAAAGCCGTTGCCGGCGCTATGCCGTAGTATCGATCCATGGCCACGACGCCAGCGAATGTCATCTCGTCGATCTCATCGACGCCACGGCGAAACCGCGCTGTGTCGCGCCGCGCGAGTCGCGTCTGCGTTACGATGTCGAGCCGCACGGCGATCAGCTCTTCATCCACGCCAACGCCGACGGCGCCGTGGATTTCGCAATTTATGCCGCCCCGCTTGCATCGGTTTCGCGCGTCGATTGGCGCGAAATTGTGCCGCATCGCCCTGGCCGCATGATCGAGGACTACACGGTCTATGCGAAGCATCTCGCCTGGATGGAGCGCGAAGATTCGCTGCCGCGCCTCAAAATACGCGAATTGGCGAGCGGCGAGGAGCACGCGATCAGCTTCGACGAAGAAGCCTATGCGCTAGATCTCGAACCCGGTCTCGAATTCGACACGACGACGTTGCGCTTCATCTATTCGTCGATGACGACGCCTCACGAAACTTTTGACTACGATATGGTTTCGCGCACGCGCGTCCTGGTCAAGCGTGAGGAGATCCCGAGCGGTCACAACCCCAAGAATTACGTCACGCGGCGGCTGTTCGCCAAAGCCGAAGACGGCGAAAGCGTACCGATCACTCTGCTGCATCGCGCCGATTTTGCGCCTGGATCGCACGCGCCGCTGCTACTTTACGGTTACGGGGCCTATGGCGATGCGCTTTCGGCGAGTTTCGACTCCAACCCGCTGTCGCTGGTCGATCGGGGCTTCGTCTATGCGCTCGCCCATGTGCGCGGCGGCGCGGATAAGGGTTGGAGCTGGTACGAGAACGGCAAGCTCGAACACAAGACCAACAGCTTTACCGATTTTATCGCCTGCGCACGGCATTTGATCGCCGCGGCTTATACGTTTGAGGGCGCGATTATCGCGCAGGGCGCCAGCGCCGGCGGCATGTTGATGGGCGCCGTCGCCAATGCGGCGCCTGAACTTTTCGCGGGCGTCATCGCCGGCGTGCCCTTCGTCGACGTTCTCAACACCATGCTACGCGACGATCTGCCGTTGACGCCGCCCGAATGGCTGGAATGGGGCAATCCCATCGTCGACGCGGGAGCCTTCGTCCGGCTAAACGCTTATTCGCCCTATGACAATGTGAGCGCCCAGAATTACCCGCCGATTCTGGCGGTGGCGGGGCTGACCGACCCGCGCGTGACCTATTGGGAGCCGCTCAAATGGGTGCAGCGGCTGCGCGCCGCGACGACGGGCGGCGGCCCCATTCTGTTGCACACGCAAATGGGCGCGGGCCACGCCGGCGCCTCGGGACGTTTCGAGCAGCTCGACGACATCGCGCTCGAATACGCCTTCGCTCTCGCCTGCGCGGCGAAGGCGTTCGGCAACGCGCGGTCGTGAGGCAGGCCGCCCGTTGGGTTCATCGGAGCCGCCGACGCTCTATGGAACGCTCAAGCGCCGGCGTCGGACGTTCACGCGTTTACCAAAGCGGTAATAGCCAGAGTGACCGCAGCAGCGGCGGCTAGGATAGACAATATTGCTGTGAGCGCGTTCATGTCGGTTCCCTCGGTTTTCTAAAGCGGGTCCGCATCGTTTAGGAGGCGGAAGCGCTCCAGCAGCTGTTCCAGAGGTTCATTGGCGATCGGAGCCGGTTCGCCAAAAACGCCCTGGGAAGGGAAGGCTTCTTCATCCTTCTCCCTGCGACAAATTAACGCATGAGTGAGGCGGAAGTTTCAAGGAGGAAACATATTGCGCCGCACGCGCTTCGCTGGTGACGCACCGGGCTCTTTAGCCCATGAAACTTGGCGGCGGCCTGTTTCATTAAGCCGGCAAGCAATTCTGCGACGCGGCGACGAAAGTGTCGGCGTTTAGCCGCGCTTCAGCTCGTCCGGCTGAAAGCCTCGCTTGAGAATGGCGTCGCAGGAAGAGATTTCATCGAACGACGCAGCGACCTCGAACGGACGTCCGAACCCCGATCACAACAGCCGCGCCGCCTGTAATTGCAGTCGGCATATGGAATGACGCGTCTTCGCCGGTCGCATGCGCGATCACGTGGCGGGTCAGCGCCAACGCGTCTGTGAGGCCGACAAATGCGGAGCCAAGACAGTCGCTTATCTCCTCAATGACGATTTTTCATGTTGAACTCGGCATTTGGCGAATTATGCATTTAATTTGGCGACTCCGCCACCCTACGCTTTTTCGTCAAACCGCCATAATTAAGAAATGCGGGAGATAGTCTTGCAGACACAAAAAAGTGCAGATGACGCGCGGCGTGCAGTTTCTTTCCGCCATTGCGCGCAAAGGGGAGAGAGACAGAATGAAGGCGAACTGGAAGAGATACGCGCCCTGGATTGTCATTGTGGCGCTGGCGGCGGCGGCTTTCGTGACGTTCCAGCAACAGGGCCAGCGCACTTCGATCCGCGACATCTCGTATAGCGAGCTGCTGGTGCAGATCGAAGAGGGGCGAATCCACGATGTGACCATCGCGGGCCATGAAGTGACCGGCCATTTCACTGACAATCGCAGCTTCACGACCTATTCGCCCAATGATCCGGATCTCGTATCGAAGCTCGAAGGGAAAAAGGTGCAGATCAGCGCCAAGCCGTCCGGGGAGCAGAACAGTTTCTGGATGTCCCTGCTATTGAACGCGCTGCCGCTGATTTTGTTCATCGGCGTGTGGATTTATATGTCGCGCCAGATGCAGGGGGGCGCGGGGCGGGCTATGGGGTTTGGCAAATCGAAGGCCAAGCTGCTCACCGAGTCTCAGGGTCGGGTGACGTTTGAGGATGTCGCCGGCGTCGACGAGGCCAAGGAAG